>Ga0102924_1000125_pt1 | contig 90947 bp, 78 predicted proteins | sample PaiPotPPM11metaG_FD_80116 | JGI IMG/M metagenome (GOLD analysis project Ga0102924, IMG submission 80116) | Iron sulfur acid spring bacterial and archeal communities from Banff, Canada, to study Microbial Dark Matter (Phase II) - Paint Pots PPM... ...
AGGCGGAGCGCGATGCTGTCGAGGGGGTGCCTGTGGACAACCTGCCGCCACCGACGCGCGACGACGAGATCGAGCGATGGCAGCAGGACGACGCCCAAATCGCGGCGGGGTTGGACGACATCAAGCAGCGCGATCCGGCCTTCGATCAGGCGCACTTCGTTGACCGTGTCGAGACGGCCTACAATATCCTCAACCTCGCATGGGTCAAGGGTGATCTGTCGCCCGCACTCCCCTTCCTCAGCGAAGGCGAAGCGAGCCGGCTGACGATGCAACTGGAAGGCGATCGCGCCCTGAACCGGCGCAACGTCATGGAGGATATGGTCATCAGCGGCGTGCGGATCGTGCATGTCGAGAAGAACAGCACCGGCGATGTGCTCACTGCCCGTATTGATGCCTCCGCGGCCGACTACTACATTGATACGCGCACCGGCAAGGATATCGATGGCTGGCGCCACCCACGGCCCTACACCGAGTACTGGACATTCGCCCGCTCCGGCACGGCAAAGACGACCAAGACGAGTTACCTGGACCGCGCCTGCCCGAACTGCGGCGCGCCCCTCGAACTCGGCAATATCTCCGTCTGCCAGTTCTGCGGCACGCCGGTCGCCAGCACCGAGTACGACTGGGTGCTGATGACGATTGACCAGAAGTACACGAACGAGTAGGGGGTTCGAGGTTCGAGGTTCGAGGTTTAGGGTAGATTCCTCGAACCTCGAACCACGCAAGGAGCGAAGACATATCGAAGCGCCGTATTACGAGATCGAGGGCGGTAAGCCCCTCAAAGGGCGGGTGCGCATCAGCGGCGCGAAGAACGCGGCGACGAAGGAGATCGTCGCCAGCCTGCTGACGGACGAACCGGTCATCCTGCACAACGTCCCGCATATTGGCGACATCGCGGTCACGCTCGATGTCTGCCAGAGCGTCGGGCTGGCGTATGAGTGGGATTCCGTGCAGGGGAACACCGTGCGGCTGCACACCCCGGCGGTCGGGACGCCCGAAGTGCCGCTCGGCTTCAGCGGCCTGAACCGCATCCCAATCCTCCTCCTCGGGCCGCTCTTGCATCGCTACGGCAAGGCGGTCATCCCGATGCTCGGCGGGGATGACATTGGCACGCGCCCGGTGGATTTCCACATCCGCGCCCTCGAACAACTCGGCGCGGAGATTGTCTTTCAGGAAGGCCGCTACTACGCTGTCGCGGATCGCTTGCGCGGTGCAGTGATCGAGTTGCCGTACCCGAGCGTCGGCGCGACCGAGAACACCCTTTTCGCGGCAGTATTGGCGGAAGGGACGACGCTGATTAAGAACGCCGCCGTCGAGCCGGAGATCATGGATCAGGTGATGTTGCTGCAGAAGATGGGCGCGGTCATCTTCATGGATACCGACCGGACCATCGTCGTCGAGGGCGTGGAACGATTGAACGGCGCGGAGCACACGATCATCAACGACCGTATCGAGGCGGCCTCGTTCGCAATTGCCGGCATCATCACGGGCGGCGATGTGCTGGTCGAGGGGGCCGTGCAGGCCCATATGTTGACGTTTCTCAACAAACTGCGGCAGGTTGGCGCGGGGTTCGAGGTGAGGCCGGATGGGATTCGCTTCTTCTACCCGGCCTGCCCGCTAAAACCGATCGCGCTGGAGACCGATGTCCACCCTGGCTTCATGACCGACTGGCAGCAGCCCTTCGTCATGCTGATGACACAAGTAGATGGCCTCTCAGTCGTCCACGAGACAGTCTACGAAAGGCGGTTCGGATACACGGAGGAACTGGTGCGGATGGGCGCGGAAATCCAACTCTTCCGCCAGTGTCTCGGCGAGAAACCGTGCCGCTTCAAGAGCCGGGACTTCGCCCACAGTTGCGTCATCCGAGGCGCGACCCCACTACACGCCGCGGATATGACGATCCCCGATCTCCGTGCCGGGTTCAGTTATCTGATTGCGGCAGCGGTCGCGCAAGGCACATCCCGGATCAGCGGCATCCGTTACGTCGAGCGCGGCTACGCGAATATCCTCCAGAAATTCCAGGAGTTGGATGCCAACATCCGCCTGTGTCAGTAGACGGATGTCTGTGTTCTTTGCAAACTAAGCCAGGAGTTGGTGACACATATTGATCGCACCGGGATTCCCCCTGCCTTTTGGTGAATGAGCCCCGCTTCTGGTGTGCCCAATGGCTCTGAAGGTTGTAATCCGCCACCCAGCAGTCATGCACCGCAAGCAGTTCGGCCCACATCATCGCCTTGGCGAAGTCCCGATTGCCCCCTCTAGCGCCGCTGCGTGTCGTGCTGATAGAATGCGGGACGGTCTGGTTCCGCGGGTCGGGTGCGTGTCGTTTCGAGGCGCATGCCGAGGCGGGCCATCCGATTTCGACACCTTCGCACAATGCACGAGGAGAGTCCCATGCGGCAGTCGTTGAAGAGTCCAGCGGTCGGAAGTTTCTTCAACGGGAGTGTCGCGCATGGCGATTGTCAATATCGGGATCCTGGCGCATGTAGACGCGGGTAAGACGAGCCTCACGGAACGCATCCTCTTCGAGACCGGTGTCATCACATCGGTCGGCAGTGTCGACAAAGGCACGACACAGACCGACACCATGGAGTTGGAACGAGCCCGCGGCATCACCATTCAATCCGCGGTTGTCTCGTTTCAACTGAACAAGCTCAAGGTCAATCTCATCGATACCCCCGGGCACGGAGACTTTGTCGCCGAGGTCGAGCGGTCGCTGCGCGTGCTCGATGGCGTCGTGCTGGTTGTCTCGTCCGTCGAGGGCGTGCAGCCCCAGACCCGTCGCCTCGCGCGGGCAATTCGCGCTGCTGATCTCCCGATGCTCATGTTCGTCAACAAGGTCGACCGACTCGGCGCACGCGGCGAGGCGCTCCTCGAGGACATTCGCCGCAAGCTGAATCTGCGCGTCGTGGCGATGAATGCCGCCACTGGGATCGGTGACCGGGCGGCGGTCGTCACATGGGATCGCGAAAGCCCGACCTGGCGAGATCCGGTGATAGATCTCCTTGCTGAGACGAACGAGCGCGTGATCGAGGAATTCGATCGCACCAGTGGTGATCTGAGCGCCTCCTTCCTTGAGGCGGAGCTCCGGGCGCAGATCGCGGCGAGCACCATCGTTCCCGTCTTCTTCGGATCGGCGATCACCGGTGTTGGTGTTCCCGAACTCCTCGCCGGGATCGAGGAGTGGCTTCCAGCGGCCGAAGAAGCGCAGGATGCTCCGGCTGCCGGCACGGTTTTCAAGATCGCCCGCCGGGCTTCTGGGGAGAAACTTGTCTATGTTCGACTCTTCGCAGGCCGATTGGCGGTGCGGCAGCGCGTGGTGCTTCGACGTCACGACGCATTCGGCGCGATGGAGCAGATCGAGGAGCGCATTACCGGCATCGATCGCTTCGCATCGGGGACTGCTGCACCGGCGGAAGCGGCGGGCGCCGGGGAAATCGCCGGCTTGCACGGGCTTCGGGCGGCGCGCATCGGCGATCGCATCGGCGCCGACGAAACAGGAGCCAGGGAGATCGCCCGTGTCTTTCCGGCGCCGGCACTGGAAAGCGTCGTGCGCCCGGTCGAGCCGGGCCAGATCACGCGGTTGCGCGCGGCGCTCGATCAACTCGCGGAACAGGACCCGCTCATTTCGCTGCGCCAGCGCAACGATGAGGGGGAGATATCGATCCGTCTCTATGGCGAGGTTCAGAAGGAAGTCGTGATGGAGACGCTGTCGCGGGACTATGGCGTCGACGTGACATTCGGACCAAGCCGGACGATTTGCATCGAGCGTCCGGTTGGCACGGGCGAGGATGCCGAGATCATTTTTGAGGACGGGAATCCATTCTATGCGACGGTCGGATTTCGCGTCGAGCCAGCCGAGCGCAGGAGCGGCATTCGCTATGTTCGCGAGCTGGGCGCATTGCCGCTCGCGTTCTACCGTGCCATCGAGGAGACGGTGTACGAGACGTTCACACAAGGATTGTATGGCTGGGAGGTGACCGACTGTATCGTCACGCTCACCCATGCGGGATTTAACTCGGTGTTGAGTACCGCCGGGGACTTCCGTAAACTCACCCCGCTCGTGCTGATGCAGGCGCTGCTCGTTGCCGGCACCGAGATCTGCGAGCCGGTCGAAGAGTTCGATCTCGAAATTCCGGAGGATACGTTTGGCGCGGTCTCTGGAGCATTGGTGAATGCGCGCGCGACGATGCGAAACGCGTTTCGTGACGGCTCATCGTACCGCATCATCTGTGAGATCCCAACCGCGGAACTGCGCGCCGTCGAACAACAGCTGCCGGCGCTGACTCGCGGCGATGGAAGTTGGGTGTCGAGCTTTGCGGGGCATGTTCCGGTGACCGGTGATGCGCCAATCAGAGCGCGCATCGGTCCGAAGCCGCTCAACCGCGCGCACTATCTGGCCGAAGTCGCGCGGTCGTAGGCCCCGGTTTCACGGCGTTGGCTTTGCCGAGATGTGTGGCGGGTACATCGTGTTGTCTGGTCAGTGGTACTTGACGATGCCGGGCGGTGGCCCAACGGTCGCGGTCGCGGCACAGGCGGCCTGCTGCTGCGGGTCATAGTACCCTCGGCATACGTCGGCTTTGTTGTGGGCAAGCGTTGCGGTACCGATCAAAAAGAGGATCGAAACGACGAGCAGCGCACCAAAAAGCCAGAGAACAAAACGCTTACCCTGCATCGCGGTTACCCTTCCGCCAGCGAGTAACGAGTAACGAGTAGGAGCAATTCCCTCGTTACTCGTTACTCGTTACTCCCGTTTACGCATCGACCATCTCGCCGACCTGCTTAATGATGACCTCTTCGTCCGGGAACTGATTCGTCTCCTTCTTGGAGTGAATGAGCGATCCGTTCACCGCGATCTCGAAAACGCCGCCCGAAGAGGGCACGAACGTCAACGCGCTGATCTTGTTCGTGTAATCGTGGAGCAGTGTGTCCGCCAAACTGACGGCCCGATCGAGGTACCCTCAGGCGGTGCAGTATTCGATGGAAATCTTCGTCTCCGTCGCCATGTATCACGTCTCCTTACCACATCAAACGGCCACACAGGCGACGGCGCATCTTCCGCGCCAACGCGTAATTGGCAGTGTACCACGAAAAAGACCGCGCCTTAACTATTACGTGGTCACACGGATTCCGCCGTTTGTGATGTATTTGGCCGGCTCAACGCGCGGAATACGGGGTTGAGGATGACCCACACCAGCACCACGGAGGCGATGGCGTTGACAGCGATAATAGTTCGCGCAAGCCCTATACCATCGAGTAGGAATCCGGTGGAAAAGAGCGCGAGCGGATCGGCGATGGTGTTCAGCGCGATGATTGTGCCGATCACGCGTCCCCGCAAGGCCGCCGGGATGCGCTCCTGATAGATGGTGAGGATCAACGGGCTTCCCATGCCGCTCCCGATTCCCACGAACATGAGCGCTATCAGCACGAACGGAAATGGCAGCGCTCCAACCAGCATCCACCGCGGGATGCCGCTGAGGAGAAATGACCCAATATAGACCGCGCGACGGGAGCATCGCAGACCAATCGCGCCGTAGAGAAGCGTACCGAGGAGGGCCCCGGCCCCGACCCCGGAGAGCATCAACCCAAGGTCTACGGCGGTGCCGAACGACGCTCTCGCATAGACGGGTAGGATCACGGTGAAGAGCGCCGCCGCAAGGAAGTTCCCGAATGCCGAGCCAATGGCGAGTGAGACGATCATGCGGTCGTGCCGCAGGAACCGCATGCCTTCATGCAGTTCGTCAATGTATCGGCGGACGCGTTTATTCGTCTCCCACACGGTCTTCGCTGGCGATCTTGGCACCGCCACGGCAATAATGACCGCCGAAACGCCGAATGTGGCAGCATCTAACCATAGGACATCGCTGGTCTCGGTCGTGGCGATAAGGAGGCCCGCCAGCGCCGGCCCGACGAGTTGCGCGAATGTTCGGATTGCCTGAAAGGCGGTGTTGGCGCGGTCCAATGGCATCGTGGCAAGCGCGGCCAGATCGGGGGTGAGGCTCTGCCGTGCCGTGTTCCCAGGTGTATTGAAGAATGTGCCGAGGAAGACGAGAACGAGAAGTTCCCAGAAGTCGAGTCCTCCTGTGCGATAGAGCAGCGGCACCGTCGCTGTCGTAATGCCGCTGGCGATATCCGCGCAAATACTTGTACGCCTGAAGCCGAATCGGTCCACGAGTGCGCCACCGAAGAAGGCGGCGACTACGTAGGCGAGCGCCCCGGCTGCTCCGGTGATGCCGGTCCGAGCCGCGCTCCCCGTTGTCTGGAGGACGAACCACGGAACCGCCACCAATGTGAGCCGGCTGCCTGTGAGTGAGATAGCGGAGGCGCACAGAAGGGCGATAAGCGGTGTGCGATCAGGCGCCGCAACCGAGGCGGCATTAGCCATACTCGTGGATGTGGAGGACCGCGTAGGTATCACACGCGGAAATGATTTCGAGGTGCGCGCTGTCGGTCACGCTCTCGATGCGGGTCACGGCCGCAGCCTGGCCTTCTACTGCCACCGGACGTTCCGGCTGCATCCGCATCCGGGAATGCTGCCGCCAGAACTGCTGCGTTTCCGGCAACGCGAGGATCAGGCCGGAGAAACTGAGTGTGGAAAACCAGTTACAGCATGTGCAGAGCACGCGGAACCGCCAGTCCCCATGCAACCACGGTGAACCGGGCAGTGGCGCGCCGATCCGCAATGGATTGATCTGCCCGCAATGTGGGCAGGCAGCGATACGGTCTGCGAGGGCATCCCGGTAATATCGGTGTATCCACGCCTGCGTCCGCGAGAGCGCGGGTTTGAAGCCCTTCACACCACCAAGAATGCGATCCGCGTCCCCGCGATTCGCATTGGAGATGACGTATCCGGGTTCGGCATTGGCGTTACACGCCGGGCACCGCAGCATCATTTCGGCGTGTAGACCACTGCGTGTGAAGCGGCCGACGAGGCGGCGTTGCCCACACATCGGGCACCAGATGCGCGTCTCCTGCCAGTCGTCCATCCGTGTGTTCGTGAGGCCATGGGCGGCGATGTCATCGGGAAAGTCTATTGCCAGGATGTGACGAAGGGCGAGCTTCCCCCGCTGGATGCGCACCTTCACCGCGCCCTCGCTCATCCCCAATCGCGCCGCGATCTCCGCGTGCGGCGACTCCGCGATATATCGCGCGATCAGCACGGCACGCGTCACGGGCGGCAACAATGCCAGCGCGCGGTCCAGCAACCTCGCCAATTCGGTCCGTTCGAGTGCCATTTCGATGTCGAACCCATCTGCCGGTTCAGAGGGTAAGAGCGACCCATCGTCATCGTGAGGGAGTGGGCGGACCGTGGGGTGCATGAAGCGGTCGCGTGACCACCGTCGGCAGACATTGCGTGCGATGCCTGTGAGCCATTGGATACGCCGCTCGGGATCGCGCAGCGTGTGGCGATTGCGCCACGCCTCACTCAGCGTCTCCTGCGCGAGGTCTTCGGCGGCGTCGGGATTGCCCGTCAGTCGCGTGCAGAGCCGTACGAGCCGTAGTCGTTCGCCCGCAAGGACGGTCTCAGCATCAATGGATTCGCGGGGAATCGGTGCATCCATCGGGTCTTCTCACTCATTTCTCTCAGCACGACATCGTGTTACCTTCCATGTCGCGCGCGATACATGAAAGGTAACACGGTTTTTGGATTGGCGACTATGTACTTGACAAACCCACATTCATCGCGTACAATGAGTACAGTTGAAACGGATTGTACTCAACAAGGCGGTACGCGATGGTTCCAGAGATTGACTCCGCTGACCTGAATCTTCGCACCCTTGCCAAGCACTTCTCCGATGAAGATGCCGCATACCAACTTGTCGAGCGGATGCGCTGGCCTCACGGCCCGATCTGCCCGCATTGCGGCGTTGTCGGCAATGCCTACTACCTCGCACCGAAGGACGGCACACGCACAACCAGCACCGGCAAAGCGACCTTTCGGCGCGTGTGGAAGTGCGGCGAATGCCGCCAACAGTTCAGCGTCCTTGTCGGCACGATCTTCGAGGATTCCAAAGTGCCGCTCTCGAAGTGGCTCCTTGCCGTTCACATGATGCAGGCGGGCAAGAACGGCGTGGCTGCCCTCGAATTGCAGCGAACGCTCGGTGTCTCGTACAAAACGGCATGGTTCATGGCGCATCGTATCCGCTACGCCATGACACAACGCCCATTGGTTGATATGCTCTCTGGCACGGTGGAAGCGGACGAAACCTATGTCGGCGGCAAGGAAAAGGGCAAGCGCGGACGGCCCGGCAAGGACTCGAAGAAAACGCCCGTTGTCTCGCTTGTCGAGCGTGGCGGTAATGTCCGCTCGAAGGCCGTGACCGATGTATCAGGCGCGACCCTGAAGGAAGTGCTGGACACCAACATTCACCCCGATGCGCGGCTGATGACCGATTCCTTCGCCGCCTATCGGGAGCCGGGCAAGGCGTTCGCCTCGCACGAAACCGTAGACCACGGCAAGGACGAATATGTGCGCGGTGATGTGTACACGAACACTGTAGAGGGATATTTCTCCCAGTTGAAGCGGTCAATAGACGGTACACACCATAGCGTTTCGGAGCGGCACTTACCGCGCTATCTTGGTGAGTTTGATTACCGCTACAACACGCGCAAGATGAAGGACGGAGAGCGGACAGAGCAGGCGATACAGCAGACGGCGGGCAAGCGGCTCCGGTATAAAGAACCAGTAAAGCCCGACGTGTAGCAGGACATGGGCACTGTGTCCGTGGCGATGCCCGACGCGTACTTGACCGTCGCGTCGGGCGGGTGTATGATCGTGCTTGGGACTGAGAACGTTCACCTGTGGGATACGAACGGAGGAGATAAAGAAACGGAGAGACGAGTTCGCCGGGAAGCAAGGCTCGTTCTCCGTTGCGTTTCATGGGGCCAGATTGGTCAGCCGTCCGGCTACCCACCTGTGTCGGCTGAGGGTTCGATTCCCTCTGGCTCCACCTTGTTCATAGGGCAGTGGCGGAATGGCGTACGCGCTCGACTTGGAATCGAGTAGGGTGCCTCCGGTCAAGAGAACACACCCTTGCGGGTTCGACTCCCGTCTGCCCTACCTGTTTAATGTACCACGGATCACACAAATTGGCAATCCGTTGTCGCGTTTTCTGTGGCAAAGGAGGCGTCACATGACTTTAACTCGCTTACTCTTCGAGGCAGATGATCGTGGGACGGCGCGCATGAAAACCCATCGCCAGCAGTCCGACGTTGTTGTCGCTGGAAGCGATCTTGATGCCGCTATCACGGCACTTCGACTTGTGAGACAAAGCGGCAAGATGCATCCGACTATGGATGAACTCCATGCATCCGTCGATCCCACCGCGAACTCCGGGACTTTTCGGACACGCCTGTACACCGCAGTCAAGTACGGACTGCTTGAGTTCCGCATTGACAGGCGGAATGATCGTCGGGAAGTGTTCGTCACGCCACTTGGCGAAGAGATTCTAAATCCGACTACTGAGAGACGGGCGAGAGTTCTCGCTTTTCTAAACGTGCCGGTACATCGGCTAGCCTACATACATTTCGACGGAAAGATTCTTCCCGATGATGCCGAAATCGAGCGTTACATGGTATACGATCTTGGCGTATCCTCCGGACAAGTGGATAATATCCGCAGGGTCTTCAAGCGATCCGCGAAACAGGCGGGATTCTTTGAGCAGAGGCGGGATCAATTGCTCTTACCAGCGGACGTTTCCTTAGCAGACGATGAGATGCCGGGGCCGACGCAAGATGCCGACTCATCATTTGCGCCGCCAGAATCATCGGCGCGTGTAGATACCGCTGCATATCTACCTGAAACCGCACGGAGTGGGCCGGATGCGACGGGGAGAGTAGCGGTTCATCCTCTGCTTGACTATCTGTGGGCCGAACTCGTGCGCGACTCGGCAACGATGACGACCGAAACGCGGAATGATTGGCTTGAAACGTTCGAGCGCAATTTCCGACATGCATTTCGTGACAGGCGTTAGGTATGACGACGGACAAGAAGAAGCCTGACCAGTCAAAGATCAGCCTCGCACCGCTCACCTTCGAGGAAGCGTTGAAGGGATTGCTTGCGACGCCGCCACCGCCGAAGGAGCCGAAGCCCAAGAAGGACGGCGGCAAGAAGGACGAATGAGGAAGGGGCAGCGATTTGCCGCCCCTTCTGCGTCTCGCGGTAGAACGCCCGATCACTCTACGCGGCGTTCATGGGTTTGTCAAGTACATAGTCGCCATGTCATTTGTCGGAGCGCGGTCGCGAGGATGTACAAAGAGATCGCGAAGCCGAGTACGAGCAGATGCAGCACCACGCTCCAAATGAGGATGAGCCGCACATTTCGGGCGATGGCGGGCACGTTGCCCGAACCAGGGCCATCGGCGAGGCGGAGGATCTGGTTGGCAACGGCGTCCATATCCTGCGAGACGGTCTGCACTTCTTGTCCGATTGTGCGCAGGGTATTTCCGTTCGCTGTGAGGGAGGCGCCGGTCTTGTCAATCTCGGCGGAGATGCTCCGCAGTTGCGCCGCCGCCTGACGAAAACTCGCGTCCACACTGGCGAGCGGGCGGACATTCGTGATCGGGATGGTGAAGTTAAAGGCCCCGGCGGTCGCTTCAATCGTTCCGGCCGTGTCGCGGATCGTTGCGGAGACATGTGTGAGCGACATCGTGGCGCTGTCTATCGTCGTCGCCCCTTGCGTGCTCGCGTCCGTGACGCTCCGGAGCGCCTGGGAGGATTGAGCGGCGGTGTGGCCGATCAGGCGGAGTTGCTGTTGCGCCTCCGCCTGCGCGCGGTCAATTTGCCGCCACGCATACACGGAGATACTGATGCCGATGAACGCGACAACCGTAGCGAGTACGGTAAAGACGCGCACCACATCGAGCCACCGACGCATGAGACGCCGCGATGGGTGCGGCCAGATTTCCCGATCGAGGACCGCTGCCATCTCGCTCCACTCACTTCACGCTTCGCACCCGAGTGTACCGCACGCACGATGCGGGCCGAGCGTGTCATGCCACCCCATTCCACGCCGGAAGTATACGCGGGAAGACGAATCGGGCGCTAAATCGGGTAGGATAGTCGCGGCGTCCAGGTACTGTGAGGAGGGATCGGCCTGTCATGCAACCTGCCCCGTTACCGTCCGATGAAGGGCCGCTCCCACTTCCCGAGGAGCAAGCCGCCTCTGCCCCACATCCTCCGCTGAAGGAAATCTTCCTCGCATGGCTGCGGATCGGCGCGTTCTCATTCGGCGGCGGAGCGGCGGCGCTCTTCCTGATGCGCCGCGAGTTCGTGCAGCGCCGCCGGTGGAACCCGGTCTTCATCCTGCTCGCCGCGGGCATCGCCGGCGTGCTGCTGCATTACTGGGAGGAAGCGTTGAACCACAGAGACACAGAGAGCACGGCGAGGGCAGAAGAGATCTGAGAATCTATCTCCCTTCTCGTATTCTTCTCTGTGTCTCTGTGGTTCAATCCCCGACATCTTAGCGGTTCAAGTTAGTGAAGGAGTGGAGGGTGGAGAATGACGCGCGGGAGGCGGTGATCCGAAAACTGGAACGGGCTATCGAGGATCAGAAACATACGATGGATGTGCTGTCGCGGCAGATTGATGATGTGATGTTCTACCAGCGGCTCGGCGATGTCGCGGCAATCGAATTCGTCTCCTTCACCGGGCCGCCGCCGCGCAACACCCCGAACCCAACGGCCCAGGGGGCGAGCAACCCGCTCGTTCTGCGCGCGTACGTCTTCATCCCGCGCGATCTCGACCGGAACGCGACGCACCCGCTGATCGTGGAGGTGCACGGCGGCGTGCATGCGAATTTCAACACCGGTGGGGCGAATGTCGTGCGCGAGTTGGTCGAGCAGGGCTACACCGTGATCGCGCCGGAGTATCGGGGCAGCACGGGCTACGGCCGCGCCTTCTACGAGCAGATTGACTACGGCGGCCTGGAGACCGAGGATTCCTACGCGGCGCGCAACTTCGCTCTCGAAGCCTATCCGTTCCTCGACCCACGGCGCATTGGCATCATCGGCTGGAGCCACGGTGGTCTCCATGCCCTGATGAACATCTTCGACCACCCGGACGACTACGCGGCCGCGTACGCTGCCGTGCCGGTCAGCGATCTCGTCGCGCGGATGGGCTATAAGGGTCAGGGATATCGCGACTTGATGTCCGCCACGTACCATGTCGGCAAGACGGCAGAGGAGGATGTCGCGGAGTATCGCCGCCGCTCCCCATCGTGGCAGGCGCACCGCTACGCCGGGACGCCGCTGCTCATCCACACAACAACCAACGACGAGGATGTCAATGTGCTGGAAGTCGAGCGACTGATCCAGGCGCTCAAGGCGGAGGGGAAGAGCGCGTCGTTCCAGTACAAAATCTACGACGATGCGCCAGGCGGTCACGTCTTCAACCGGCTCGATACACCAGCGGCGCGAGCGTCGCGTCGCGAAGCGTGGCGCTTCCTCGCGCCTCACCTCAAACCGGCGCACCCGGTAGAATAGCGACGATCGTGATCGGAATGACGGATGACACAATCACCGCGTGAGACTGCCGACGATGCCTGGAACTGGTCGGACCGGGCGGCGAAATGGCGGGGCTGGCATCCAATCCTCACCGAGTGGTGGCAGGGTGTGACCGACCTGCTCATTCGTTGGGCGGAACCGCAGCCGGGGATGCGGGTGCTGGACCTCGCCAGCGGTACCGGCGAACCCGCGCTCAGCCTCGCCCCGCGCGTCGGGCCGGATGGCACTGTGACCGCGACGGATGTGATCCCGGAGATGGTCGCGATCGCGGCGGAAAACGCGGTACAACAGGGTATCACCAACATGCACGTTCAAGAGGCGGACGCGGGCGCGCTCCCCTTCGCGGACGCCTCGTTCGATCGCGTCACCTGCCGGTTCGGGGTGATGTACTTCCCCGATGTGCTCCAGGCGCTCCGCGAAGTACGGCGGGTGCTCCGGCCCGATGGTCGCGCGGTTTTCGCCGTCTGGGGGCCGCTGGAGCAGATTGACTACCTGACCAGTACACTCGCGGTGCTCCTGCGCTATCAACCCTCTCCGCTACCGGCGCCCGATCCCGATGCGCCGCATCCGCTCAAGTTCGCCCGGGCGGGCACACTCTCCGCCACCCTCCGCGCGGCAGGCTTCACGGCTGCCCGCGAGGAGACGCAGATTGTGCCACTCCCCTGGCCGGGAACGCCGGAGGAATTCCTCGGTTATATCCGCAGCGACCTCGTTACCTTCGACTCGCTGCTCCTACGGATTCCATCGGCGCAGCAAACAACCGTGTTGGATGAGATCTGGAGCAGCATTCGTCAGTATGACGACGGCGAGTGCGTCCGGTTCAGCGCTGCGATCGTCGTCGCGTCCGCAACCCGCTGATCCTCACCCCCAATCCCTCTCCGGAGCAACCCTGTTCAGTGCGCGATACGGGACCAGATTCGTCCGACGGGGAGCGTACGCAGTCGGTGGAGCAGCCGCCATCCACGCCGCCGCCACCGGTTGCGGTGCAGCACGTCTGCCCAGACCTGATCGATCAGGAGCCGTTCGGCATTCGTCACTCCGATCGTCTTCCGGAAGATCTCATCCGGCATCTCGCATCCCTCCCACGCACTACGCTGCGGATAGCCTCGACATTCGGCGCATCATCCTCTTGCAAATCTGGCGATATTCGGTAGTCTAGGTTGTACGTACACATCGTACGGTCATTATAGCAGGTCGCGGGGATCTGAAAAGCCGAGGTGTGAGGCAGATTGAATTGGAGAGGGGACGATGATGGTAAGAGGGAAAACGCGCACGCTACGGACGGCGTTGTACGGTATCGCGCTGGCGGCATTGTTGATAGCGCTTATCCTGCCGACGGTGGCAGCGAAAGATAACTCACAGTTCCGCGTGCGTGTCTTTGTGGCATCCACTGATACGAGTGGAGTAGATGTCTGGATAGATCAAGTCCAATTGACGAACAACGCGCAGTTCAAGTCGTTGGGCGCCTATTCTTCCCTCCCGGAAGGGAATTATGCGTTCCGGGTCTATCCTTCGGGCAAGAAGACGGGCGCCTTCGTCAGCAAAGACTTCTTTTTCCACGCACCGAAGGATTACACGATCATCGTTTTCGGCAAGCAAGCGGACAGCACGATTGACGCGCAGATCGAGATTGACCGGAACACGCTGGACGGCAGCAATAACGCCAGCGTCCGCCTCGGCGATTACATCCCCGGTACGGGCACGCTGACGCTCGCGACCGGTGGCACAAACACTGTGCTCGGCAACGCGAAGTATGGCGAAACGGACAACTACACGGCGATTGCCGCGGGTACGTATACATTGGTGTTGTATGACAGCAATGGCGGGATAATCACGAAGTCCGACGGTGTCGCGCTTGGCCCGAATACGACGGTGAGCGTCTTCGCCATCGGCCTGGGCAGCGGGACGCCAAGCCCCTCGCTCTTCGTCAACACCGACGCGGGCGCCGCGCCCACCCAGGCGACTGCCACGCCGACGGCCACACCCAGCCCGTCCGCGTCGGTGCCACCACCGCCCGCGGCCGCAGCGAGCGTGGCGCTCCGGCAGGCCTTCCTCCCCGTCCCTGCCGTCGCGAACACGGACACGAAGGTCTTCTTCGCCACGACGGGCCACACGCTGGGCGGGATATTCAAGACCTACTGGGAGCAGCACGGTGGCTTGGCGCAGTTCGGCTATCCGATCACCGAGGAGTACCAGGAAGTCTCGCTAACGGATGGTAAGACGTACACCACGCAGTACTTCGAGCGCGCCCGCTTCGAGGAGCACCCGGAGAACAAGGGAACGCAGTACGAAGTCCTCCAAGGTCTGCTCGGCCGTGAGATGTTCAGACTGCTCGGTGTTGGTTAAAACCGCTTTTCGCGATCGCTACAGGCCCGGAATGCATTCCGGCATTCCGGGCCTCTGCCATCTTTCCAGGCGCGGTCGCTTCTAGAGCAAATATCGTGTTGGTGGTGGCGGGCTTTAGCCTGCCATAGCAAGGAACGGCAGGCTAAAGCCCGCCACCACCGGCTCAGTGCTTCTGCAAAACGCTGTATTGTTCGCAATCCTCGCGCTATTCGATGCGTGGTGGGCCCTGCTGGATGCGAGCGCGCACTGCATCCGTTCCGTTCGGGGCTTCCCACATCGCCTCTGTCCACCACGTCGCGCCCGCTTCGGCGAAGGGGCGCACGATGGCCGCCGCCTGTTTTCGATCTTCCCCCGGTGTCCGGCCCTCCGCCACGATATCGAACGGCATCGCCTGATCGCGATGCGCCGCGCTGTACGCCGCCATCTCGCGAATGTCCGCCGGGGTGATCTCCGCCTGCGTGCCATCGGCATCGAGTTTGGTCGGGAGCAGCCCATCATAGCGGAGCGCACGCTCCATGGATCGCGCGCGCGGCCACGCCCCCACCACCCAGATCGGGATGCGCGGCGACTGGACCGGCGGCGGGAGAAAGGTCATCACCTCCACCTGGTAGTGCTCGCCGTGGAAACTGAAGGGCTGACCGCTCCACAGCCCGGTGAGGATTTCCAGACCTTCGTCGAGCAATTGCGCCCGCGTCTTGCGATCCGTCGCTTCGCCAACCTTCCCGAATCCGCCGTCGTCCAGCGCGCCCAGGCCGATTGGCAGGATCAGCCGTCCGTGAGAGAGATGATCCACCGTGACGGTCTCGCGGGCCAGTTTCCACGGGCGTCGCCGCGACACCGGCGTGAGGATCGCACCGATGCGCACGCGCTCGGTGCGCAGCGCAATCGCACCCAGCACGACCCACGGATCATACATCGGCCCCGCGGACTCGATGTATATCCCGTCCCAGTAGAAGACGCCATCCCATCCTGCCGCTTCCGCCTCCTGAGCGAGCGCGATGATCGTTTCGAGATCGCCGCCCGGAATGATAAAGCCGTAGCGCATCGTTCCCTCCGATTACTCTTCAGCCAATCCATGATTCCGCGCATGCAGCATACGCCGCTCTTCTTGACACAGTGTGTCATATTTCGGCGGTACGATGGTGACAGAATATGGGTGATTTCTCGTCAACATGGGGATGTCCGATGCGTGCCGACCGACTGCTCTCCATACTCTTGCTCCTGCAAACCCACCGGCGGATGACCGCGGGTGAACTGGCGCGGCGGCTGGAGGTGTCGGAGCGCACGATCTATCGCGATATGGACTCACTCAGCGCGGCGGGAGTCCCGGTCCATATGGAGCGCGGGAGTGGCGGCGGATGCGTGCTGCCCGAAGGGTACCGCATCAATCTGACCGGTCTGAGCGAGGGGGAGATTCAGTCGCTCTTCCTCGCCACGCCCGCCCGCCTGCTCGCGGACCTCGGCCTGCGACAGGCTGCCGAGGGAGCGCTGATCAAGTTGCTCGCGGCGCTGCCGTCCGTCTCCCGGCGCGATGCCGAGTACGCGCGACAGCGCATCCATGTGGATTCGGCGGGATGGCGCCGCGCGGACGAGATCGTCGTCTCCCTCCCCACGCTTCAGGAGGCGATTTGGCGAGAGCGCAAGGTGCGTTTCACCTATCAGCGGAGCGACGGCGCCAGCGCGGAACGCCTCACGGACCCGCTCGGCCTCGTCGCGAAAGGGAGCGCCTGGTATCTGGTCGCCGCGACGGACGGTGACATCCGGACCTATCGCGTCTCGCGCGTGCGGGACGCATGCATGACCGACGAGACGTGCGCCCGCCCGGATCGCTTCGACCTGGCGGCGTACTGGAAGCAGTCGTCCGCCGATTTCGTCGCTGCCCTGCCCCGGTATCTCGTGACGCTACGCACGCCGGGTGATCTGCTCGCGCATATCAAGGGTACGCTTCCGCCGGGCCGAATCGAGCACATCGGTGCGCCCGATTCCGCAGGAAGAATCACGCTACATGTGCGGTTCGACATCGAGGAGGAGGCCGCCGGGTATGCGTTCCGCTTTGGCACGCAACTGGAGGTGCTCGAACCTGCGGAATTGCGCGATCGGCTGGCCAATACGGCGGCGAGCATCGCCACCTTTTACGCGCGCTGACATGGCGCATTGATGGGTAGTAGGGTTTGAACGCCTCATCCCCAATGAAGTGGCCCCTGCGGGGACAGGGGCCGGGGGAAGAGGGGAAGGAATGAACGAAGGTCAGGAGTTGAAGAGCGGTAGCGCCTGGTAGGGGCCGCCGGGCAGCACGTCCGTCGGGTCGAAGCCGAGCCAGTTCTGGAGCATCGCGGCGTAGACCTGCCGGAAATCCTGCTGGACCTTCAGGTTGCCGTTGTCGAGGTCTGTCAGGCTCGGCGTGTCGCCATAGACGCCGCCCTTGACACTGCCGCCCATCACAAAGAGCGGAGCCGCGCTGCCGTGGTCGGTGCCGCGCGAGGCATTCTCGGTCGGGCGGCGGCCAAACTCGGAGAAGGTCATCAGGGCAACACTGTCCCCGTGGCCGTGCGCCGTGATGTCCTGCCAAAAGGCCCCGAGGCCCTCACCGAGATACCCCATCAGACGGTCGTGCGTCTCGCGCTCGTTGGAGTGGGTGTCGAACCCACCTGTCGCGAGATAGAGCACCCGCGCGCCGACGCCGCCGTGGATCATCTGCGCGACGGTTTGCAAGCCCGCGCCGAGTTGCGTCTTCGGGTACGTCACTGCCGGGGTGTAGCCAGCCGCGACTTTCGCGACGCCTGCCATCGCATCCTGCGCGATGCTATGGCTCGCCGTGATCAATTTCGCGTACTTGCTATCGGAGGACGTGATGCTGTTCATGTAGTCATAGATCGCCGAAACCGCGCCGGGGTCAATCTTGCCGACCGGCCTGTAGACGAAGTCCTTCAGCGAACCGCCGAGCGCGATGTCCGTCGGTTGCATACCGACCAGCGCGCGCGGTGTCGTGACGCCGAGTGAGGCGGCGACAAGTGAGGGGTGGTTGGAGAGGTGATCGAGCGCGTGGCCGATCCAGCCGAGCGAACCGACATTCTGATCGTCCGCCGTCATCCAGATCTCCGTCCCGCGGAAATGCGAGAAGTTCGGGTGCGGATACTCGACACCCTCGACGATGGCGAGATTGCCTTTGCCGAAGAGGTCAGCGAGCGACTTGAGGCCGGGATGCAGGGCGAGATTGTCCGTGATTGGCAGCACATCGCTGAGCTTCTGGCCGATCGTTGGGCGCAACTGCTGATAGGTCGAATCCTTGTAAGGGATGACCGTGTTCAGGCCGTCATTGCCGCCGGAGAGTTGGAGGACGACGAGCGTGCGATCCTCCGGGTTGGCGGGGATGCCCGCGCCCGGTGTCAGATTCGGGATGGAGAGTGGCGCGGCGCTTATTTGATTGGAAAAGCCCTTGAAGAGGGGAATACCGCTCGCGGCGAGGCCGATGCCAAGCGCGCTGCCCGCGCCATACTTGAGGAACTGGCGGCGGGTGGGCATAAATGGTTCGCGTTCGTGATCTGACATGCTGTTTGCTCCTTTAGCGGGCCTGGAAGCCCGGCCCGGCGAGAATAATCTGCGCGATGGCGCGGCGCCCATTGGGGTTGTTCCCCAGCGCGGTCAACTTGCCACGGACATCATCGGAAATCGGGATGCCACCGAGCCGGTCCGCCAGTTCCCCGACCCAGGCATTATCCGCCGTGCCGGAGAGGGCGCCACTCTTCATTACCATGCCGCCCGCGAGGTTAAAGCGGAGGACCTGGTTCGAGGGGCTGATCCATGCCGGGCCATTTGGCCAGCCGCCGACATTCGGCGGATAAAAGAGCCGCATGTCCTGCACTTGCAACATCTGCACGATCTGGTCGCCCGTGATATCCACCTCGAGGCCGCGGATCGCGCCGATTGTCCAGGAGGCCGGGTTCTTGATGTGCGCGCTCGTCGCCCGCTCCACCGTGAAGGCATCGCTGAGGAAAAGCGCGCGCAGGACGCTGCGGATTTCTCCCTCCGTCTGGTTCCAGGCATCAAGCATCGGTGCGAGGTCAGCATCAGTTGGATCGTCGCCGACGAACCAGCGGAAGAGTTTGCTGCCGACGTATTTCGCCGTCTGCGGCTTGCCGGCCAGCATGCGGGAGAAGTCGTCCAGATTGAAGTTGCCGGTCTGGCCGAGAATTGTTTTGCTGCCGTCGTCGAACCGCTTGGGATCGAACTTCACCTGGCCATCGTAGGAGACGGTCCAGCCCGTACTCGCGCGCGCCCCCTCGCGGACATCCTGCTCGGTGTAGTTGCCGATGCCGAGGGTGAAGAGTTCCATCACCTCACGCGCCCAGTTCTCGTTCGGATGCCCCTTGACATTGGTCTGCCCATCGAGCCAGTAAAGCATCGCCGGGCCCTTCGAGACCGCGATCAGTAGGTCCACGAACTTGCCCGCGCCCTGCGCCCGGAAGAGTTGGTTCTGCGCCAGCATGTACGCGGGGCGGCGGACCTTGTCATTCGCGGTGGCGAAGTGGTTATGCCAGAAGAGGGCGAGATTTTCCTGCAATGGCGCGTCCGTTGTGCGCATCTGGTTCGCCCACCAGGCGGCGGCAGTCGTAATACCCTGCTGGTTCGCCTGGTTAATCTCCTTCGTCAGTTGCGTCTTTTCCTCGCCGGAGAGTTGCTTCTTGGGCTGGGCAGGCCACGGCGGCAGGTCTGGCGCATTTGCCGGTGCATCGGCATAATTGAGAATATCCTCGACTGCGGCGGCATAGCCCTTCGCGGTCGCCGCGTCTACCTGGGCGGGGGTGGCGCCCATCCCGGCCCGCCAGAGGAGTAATTGTACGCGTTCACGATCACCCATCGGTGCCTCCAGTTGATCCAAAATCTATTATGGCACATCGTATCACATTAGCCCGCTGTACAAATAACGTTAGAGGCGCTTCCCTTGTGATGCCGCCATGCATTTTCAACCGTTACACGTCGGAATGAGGAGGAGAGTTTCATTTTCTTTTCTCCCTCCGGCCCTCTTCCCAACACGAGAAGGGGGTCGGAGGTGGAAAATCAGCGTGTTTGATAGCCCGGCCCTGCCAGGAGGATTTGCGTGATAACGCGCTTGCCGTCCGGGCCGCTGCCGAGGGCGATAAGTTTGCCGCGCAAGTCGTCCGGGATCGGGATGCCGCCGAGCCGATCCGCGATCTCATCAATGAAGGCATTGTCCGCCTTACCGGAGAGCAGGCCGGCCTTTGCGACGAGTCCCCCAGCGAGGTTGAAACGGCTTACCTGATTGGAGGGGCTGATCCACGCCATGCCATTTGGCCAGCCGCCGACATTCGGCGGGCGGAAGATCGTCATGTCCTGTATCGCCATCAACCCGACGAGTTGCTCGCCTGTGATGTCCACACTCAGCCCGCGCAGGATACCGACCGTCCAAGCCGCCGGGTTCTTGACATGCGCGCTCGTCGCCCGCTCCACCGTGAAGACATCACTGAGGAAAAGCGCGCGCAGGACGCTGCGGATTTCTCCCTCCGTCTGGTTCCAGGCATCGAGCATTGGTGCGAGGTCGCCGTCCGACGGGTCATCACCGACGAACCAGACGAAGAGTTTCTGCGCGATCCGCTTCGCGGTCTGCGGCTTATTGACGAGCAGGCGGGAGAAATCATCCATGGTGAAGTTGCCGCTCTGACCGAGGATCGTCTTCGTGCCAGTATCGAATCGCTGCGGGTTGAAAGCGACTTTGCCATCGTACGCGAGCGTCCAGCCCGTACTCGCTCGTGCGCCCTCGCGGACATCCTGCTCGGTGTAGTTGCCGATGCCGAGGGTGAAGAGTTCCATCACCTCACGCGCCCAATTCTCGTTCGGATGCCCCTTGACATTGGATTGACCATCGAGCCAGATCAACATCGCCGGGTCTTTGGAGACCGCGATCAGCAAGTCCACGAACTTGCCCGCGCCCTGCGCCCGGAGCAACTGATTCTGCGCCAGCATGTAGGCGGGGCGATCTACCTTGTCGAGCGAGGTAGCGAAGTGGTTATGCCAAAAGAGGGCGAGATTCTCCTGCAATGGTGTCGGGCTTGTGCGAAGCCGATCCGCCCACCATGCAAGGAGCATTTGGTTGCCCTTCGAGCGTGCATCGTTGCGGGCGCGCTGCGTGGCAATGACGGATTGCGTGTACGCCGTCTTCTCATTCGGACTGAGGACGACGATAGGCGTAATCGGCCACGGCGGGATGGCTGGTGACGACACGGCCTCGTCCGGATAGTTGAGAATATCCTCGACTGCCTGTGTGTACCCCTTCGCGGTGGCGGCATCCACCTGTGCGGGTGTCGCACCGAATCCCGCCCGCCAGAGCAGGAGTTGTACCCGTTCTCGCTCGCTCACTGCTGCGCCTCTGCTTTCTGAGCCGTATACGACGATGCAAATGTCCTTTGTCACAGCACGAAAAACACGCTGTCGCGTGTGCTCACTTTACTACACGCACGCGGCGGGTGGATCGTTTCGTTTCTCCTCACCCCCGGCCCCTTTCCATCGCCTGGAGACCACGGAATGTGTCAGATCCGTACGGCAATGGAGAGGGGAGCCGTCCATTTTCATCCGCATGCACCCCATCTTCCCTCACGGCGTAAGAATACGGTAAGAAGTTGGCAAGCAACGAGTAACGCCCCCCGCGCATCCTTAGTCGTGTCGAAAGGCCCGTTTCGATGAGGGGGTGGCGCTCCGTGCAATCAAAGATCTTCGCCGTGATCCCGGCGCTCAATGAAGAAGCCGTGATCGGCAAGGTCGTCTGTCGCCTGCCGCGCGATCTGCTCCGTCGAGTGATTGTCGTAGACAACGGGAGTACAGACGGCACCGCAACCGCCGCGTGGGAAGCGGGGGCGATCGTCGTTACCGAACCGGAGCGGGGATACGGCGCGGCCTGCGCGGCGGGTGTGGCACTCGCCCAGCGACTCGGTGCGGCGGTGATCGTCCTGATGGACGGTGACGCGAGCGATGTCCCGAGCGACCTCTCGGCAATTCTCGCGCCTATTCTCGCCGGTAAGGCAGACCTCGTGATGGGCTCGCGGGCGCGCGGCAGCATTGAGCCGGGCGCGCTGACGCCGCAGCAGCGATTCGGCAACTGGTTGGCGGCGCGCATCCTCCGGCGCTACGGCCTCGCGATCACCGATCTCGGCCCGTTCCGTGCCATCCGCGCCGACGGCCTCGCCAGGCTTGATATGCGGGAGCGGACGTATGGCTGGTCCACCGAGATGCTCGTCAAAGCCGCTCGCGCCGGGCTCCGGGTGCGGGAAGTGCCGGTCTCGTACCGCAAGCGGGCGGGCGGCAAATCCAAGGTCGGCGGCACGATTCACGGCAGCATCAAGGCCGCCGTCGTCATCCTCCGGACCGCGTACCGATATGCGGGGTGGGTTCCTCACCCTCCGAATCCCATCGCAACGAGCAATGAGTGGTCAGGCGTGAGTGGTCAGTGGTGAACAGTGAGAGTCGAGTCGCTCTCATTGCTCGTTGCTCATTGCTTCGAAGGAGGTTTCCATGAGTATTGCCGTCACACCACATCGCGCACTGATCATTGGCGCAAAACAGCCGGTGCCGGGCGCCGTGAAGACCCGGCTGGGCCGTACGATTGGCGACGCGCGGGCGGCAGCATTGTATCGCGCCTTTCTCACCGATCTCGCGGGCCGCTTCCGGCGCGCGGCGCGGTCGTATGACCTGCTCTGGGCCTTCGCCCCCGCGACGGCGGATTTCCCCGCCCTCGTCGGCACGGCGGACGGCTATTTCGCGCAACAAGGGGCAGACTGGACCGAGCGGCAACGGCACATCTTCCGCTGGGCGGCGGCGCACGGCTACGATCAGACTGTCCTGATCGCCTCCGACTCGCCGCAGATGCCCGCGCGCACCGTCTCCGCCGCGTTTGCCGCCCTGGATACCGCGATGGCGACGCTCGCTCCAACGTACGACGGCGGATACAGCCTGATCGGGCAGCGGAGCGGCGTGGATATCCTCGGCGCCGTCCCGATGAGTACGGCGACCGTCTCTGACGACCTGCGCGCCAATGCGCGGGAATGCAACATCTCACTGCATCTCCTCGACGCGACCTGGGATGTGGATGAAGCATCTGATCTGCATCGTCTTTCCGCCTACCTTGCCGGACCGCACGACGCGCCCGCGACCGCCGCCGCTTTCCGCAGTTTGCGTCTCTGGGAAGACGTTGCCCCCCGGCGGCTTGTTCCCCCGACGCATGACCGACTCGCGGCGGCGGGCGGTGAGGATTGACGACGACGGCGCTCGTCACCGGTGGCGCGGGGCTGATCGGCTCGCACATCGTTGACGCACTGATCGTGGAAGGGTGGCAGGTGCGGGTGCTCGACAACTTCGAGCCGCAGACGCATCGCAATGGCCCGCCCGCCTGGCTGAATCCCCGCGCCGAGTACCAGACCGGCGATGTCCGTGACCGCATCGCCCTCCGCGCCGCGCTCGATAGCGTGGCGGTTGTCTTTCATGAGACGGCGTACGGTGGCTACATGCCGGAGATCGCCAAGTACATCGAGGTGAACTCCTACGGCACTGCCTTGCTCCTCGAAACGATCCGCGACGAGAGATTGCCCGTCCACAAGGTCGTCGTCGCCTCCTCACAGGCTGTCTACGATGAGGGGGCATATCGAGGCAGCGACGGCGCGCTCTTCTTTCCGGAAACGCGACCGCTCGTGCAGTTGCAGCAAGGGATCTGGGATGTGCTCGACGAAACCGGCCACCCCGCACTACCCGTTCCGACACCGGAACGGGCCCCTATCGGTGGGCAGACGGTCTACGCGATCTCGAAGGCGGATCAGGAACGGCTTGTGATGACGTGGGGGCGGCAGACAGGCATCCCGACCGTCGCGCTCCGCTACTCCTGCACCTACGGGCCGCGCCAGAGCATCTTCAACCCGTACACCGGCGTGATCGCGATCTTCTGCACCCGCCTGCTCAATCACCTCGCGCCGATCATCTATGAGGATGGGCAACAAACGCGCGACTTCTGCTTCGTGGAGGACATCGCCCGCGCCAATCTCCTCGTCGCTACCGATGATCGCGCGAACGGCGGCGTCTTCAACGTCGGCAGTGGCGTCAGCACGGCGATTGGCGACCTCGCCCGCTTGCTCGCGGAGGCGCTCGGCGTCGCGATCGCGCCGGAGTTTCCCGGCGAGTTTCGGCCCGGCGAAATCCGCCATCTGACGAGCGACATCAGCCGGATCGCCGCGCTCGGCTGGCGACCCCGCGTGCCGCTCACGGAGGGCATCGCCCGCTACCTCGACTGGATTCACACGCAGGGCGATGTCGTGGACTACTTTACCGCCGCCGCCGCCCGCCTGCGGGAGCAACGCATCGTCCAGGCCGCGCAGGGCGCCGCGCATACAGACAAGGCCGTTTTGTAGGACAATACATAGCGATGAAGACGGTAACGACCGAGGAACATGCGACCGATGCGGCGGGCGCCGGCAATCCATATGTGATCGGTGTGATTGCTGCCCTCTGGATGACGGCGGCGATGTTCGGGCACCGCCTCTTTTTCGGCATCGCCTCTGTGCCGGGGTTGATTACCGAGCGCGTCATCCCGCTTGTGCCGGGGCAGGCATCGGGCGACATCATCGGCGTGCTCGCGCAGTTCGCCAAACTCCTCCCCGAACTCTTCGCGATCGGGGCGCAACTGCTTGTCGGCGGCGCGGTGGCGACATGGTACGCGCGCTCGTGGGGCAAGGAAGACGCGCCCGCGTGGAAGCAGTGGGCGTTCGGGCCGCTCGTCGCGCTCAGTCTCTGGATCGCGACACTCGCCATCCTCTGGCCCGTCCTCATCGAGAATTACCACGGCCATTCGCTCGCTACCGGCCGGATGCTGACGATCATCGCGATCTTTGGCGATTACCTCCTCTTTGGTATCCTTCTGCCGCTGCTCTTCATCTGTGCCCGGCGACGCGAGGGCGCCACGGCGATGGTGGCGGATGAAGGGGCGCGGGCGGTCACGCGGCGGCAGGCGCTGACATTCGTTGGCACGGGTGCGGGCGTTGCCTTCGGTGCGGTCACCCTCGGCCTCGCGCGTGTCTCGACGCTCGGCTACGACGGTACGCGCCCGCAGCGCCCCGTCCAGCCGATCACGGACAATGCGGCCTTCTACAGCGTCACGAAGAACCTCGCGGACCCGCGGATCAGCGACCCCGCCATCTGGCAGTTGGCGATCGGCGGCGATGTCGCGAACCCGATGACGCTCTCCTTCGCCGACCTGCACGCATTGCCCGCCGCGGACGAGACGGCGACGCTCATGTGCATCGGCAATACGCTCGGCGGCGGGCTGATGAGCACGGCAGCCTGGCACGGTGTCCCATTGCAATCGCTCATTGAGATGGCGAAACCGGCGCCTGGCGTCACGGAAATCCTCTTCACCGCCTCGGATGGCTACACGAACACGATCGAGTTTGACAAGGTCGCGGCGGAAGGCGTGATCGTCGCGTACGGCATGAACGGCGAGCCACTGCCGCGGAAGCATGGCTATCCTGCCCGGATTATTGCGCCGGGGCGGTACGGCGAGCACCACGTCAAATGGGTGACGCGTATCACCGTTCAGAAGGGGCACACGAAGGGCTTTTACGAGTCGCAGGGATGGGACCGCGCGGCGGTCGTCAAGACCGTCTCGCGGATTGACGTGCCTGCGGGGGGCGATACCGTGATACGAGGCCAGCCGATCACCATGCAAGGGGTCGCCTTCGCCGGGCTGCGCGGCGTGAGCAAGGTCGAAGTGACAGCCGATGGCGGAGCCACATGGCAGCCCGCGACGATCACCGCGAAACCCTCGCCGCAGTCGTGGGCGCTCTGGGAGTACCCGTGGACGCCGACGAAGAACGGCAACTACAAACTCGGCGTGCGCTGCTATGAAGAGAGCGGCGCATTGCAGCCAGTGAAGGAGACGCAGGACTTCCCCAGCGGCGTGGCGGGTATTCATTTCGTCGAGGTCATGGCAAAGTAATGACCGATGTTCCCTGCGCTATTTCGTTGCGTGATCCGTCGCGGCCGGTCGTCATCCAAGGAGCGTAACTGATGGACAATGGCGTCCATTCCCTGCTCGATACCGTGCTCAAAACATATCCCTCGTTCCTGATCGCTATGGGAGTGGGGGATGTACCACGGGAGATGCCGTATGCATTCACTCATACGGTGGATGCGCTCTCGCTCGCCTACGCGGTGCCCGAAGGGTCCGCCGCGCATGCGGCATTGAAGCGGCGTAATAGTGTCGCATTCCGGATCGGCACACCGGAGGACGCGGCATGGCTGGAAGGGACGGGTCGTGCGGTTATTGTCCATGATCGGGAAGTGAATGCTGATCTCTTATGGCAGATCGGCACGCGGATGGCGGATGATCCGCGGCCGCAGCCGCGCACGCATCGCGCGGTGCGGATCGTGCCGGAGATCGTGACGGTCGCCACCCGGCGGGATGGCACGTTGCGGATGCAACCGATCACGTTCGCACCCGGTACACAGCGCTGGGGCTATCCGGGCAGCACAGTCAATGAGCGGTTTGCGCGGTTCGCGGTGGTGACGCGGGCGAATGTCGTGCCGGTGATGGCGATGCCGGTGAGCATTGGCGCGGCGCTGGCATGGCAGAGGGAAGGCATCTTCCGGCCGGCGCCGTTTGCGCTGACACTCATCGGCGCGGTCGCGGCGCACCTCGCATCGAATGTCACGAACGACATCTTTGACTTCCGCTCCGGCGCGGATGAGCGGGCCATCGCGATGGCGGCGGAAGGGACGCTGGATACCTCTTCCGGCTCCCTGACGGGTGGTGCCCTCTCTGAGCAGCAGGCGAACCTGCTCGCGGCGGGGTTGTGGTGTACGGCGCTCCTTTGCGGCGTCGGGCTGACGAAGATGAGTGGCCCCGCGGTGCTCGGCCTCGCGGCGGCCGGATTCGGCTTCGGCACGCTCTACGTCGCGCCGCCCCTCGCTTATGGCTATATCGGGCACGGCCTCGGGGAAGCGGGCATCCTTGCCTCGTTCGGTCTCCTGCCCACGCTCGGCTCCTACTATGCGCAGACGGGGAAACTCGGCTGGGCGTCGGTTATCGCCGCGCTCCCACCCGGCCTCTTCACGACGGATGTCCTGCTCAATCACCATTTCTTCCACTGGCGCTCCGACAAAGCGGCGGGCAAGATGACGCCCGTCGCGGTACTCGGTGAGGCGAAGGCGGCGCGACTCTCGCGTGGCGTCGTGCTCGCGGCGTGCGGATCCGTCCTCATCGGCATCACGGCGAAGGTCTATCCGAAGATCGCGCTCGTCAGCCTCTCCTCTGTCGCGCCCGTGCTCGAAAAACTGGGCGAGGTGGGCGAAGGGAACAAGGGCGCGGCCTTCTACGGCGAGATGATGGACCGGACAGTGAAGGGAAGCAGCCGGATGGGGTTGTACCTGCTCGGCAGTCTTATCCTGGAAGGTTTGTGGGATACACTGCGGAGTGGGAAGCAATCAATCGCGCAGGGAGATAGGGAGAGATGGTGATACCAACTGATACCGAATCGAAGTATCACATCACGCTTCGTGTCGGCGAACAAGAGTTCGCGGCGACATTGAAGGCGATGGACATCTTCCATGAGGCACTGGAGCACGCGATCCCGGCGGAATTGCGGCGCGGGCATCGCCTCCGCATCCGCACGCCGAAGGATGAGATCGTCTACCCGGACATGTTCGTCGGCGAGACGGTCGCGCACTTCGGCAGCCAGACATTTATCGTCCACGCCGAGCCGCTGACCGGCGAACCCGGCCCCTTCCGCACCCTCGCCTTCGACCATCTCGCGATCACCGTCGCCGATCGCCCCGCCGCGCGCGACTTCTTCCACACCGTTGTCGGCATGCAGATCATGCGCGACGATCCGCATCAGACGGTGCTGACGACGGGCCTCACTTCGCTCTTCATCTTCGGCACAGCGGTCGCGCCGCTCTCGGATGGTATCCCGTCCCGCTGGCACCATCTCGGCTTCATCGTGGACGATCTGGAGCGGTGCTATTACCACCTGCGCGAGCACGGAGGCGAGATCATCTCCGACTTTACGCTGCTGGAACGGGACGAGCGGTGGTCGCTCTATTGCCATTACCGCAACGGCGCTGTCGTCTTCATGCTCCAGTTCTCCGAAATCCGTGCGGGCTATCGCGGCGTCAACACCGACGCGACGCAATTCATGTACGACTACCTGCGCGGACGGTACGGCGTGCGCTTCGTGGATGGCACATGAGCGCGCCCGCCGTCGCACGGAGCATCACGATGGAGCAGGCGACGGAATTCCTCGGGCACGACCCGGTCGCGAATGTCGAATTGCTCGGCGCGCTGCGCTATGACCGGGAGATTCAATGCGTCGGCGCGTTGCGGGACGGCGCGCTGGCGGGCGTCCTCATTGCCGCGCGGGAAGATGATGATGCACTGGCGGCGCGGTTCGAGGCAGCGGAGGATGGGGCGCTCCACGCGCTGATCGCCGCCTGCCCGCCCGGTGTGCGGCGGATCGCCGTCCATCGCCCGTGGATGCTGCCCGCGCTGACCTCCGCGTTCCGGCTCCTCCCGGAGCAGAGTGGCGACACGGTTTTTTCGGCGACGAGCATCGCGATGCCCCCCGCTCCCGCTGTCCGGCTCTTGCGGGCGGCGGACGCGCCAATCGTGGCGACGAGCGCGACGATGATGAGCGTCACGGCCTTCCTCGATGGGCTTGGTCGAGGATACCGGCCCTTCGGCATTTTTACCGACGACCGGCTGATTGCCCACGCGATCGCCGCGAATGCGACGGACTGGACGGAAGAGGTGATGTCCGTCTGGACAGCGCCACGGCGGCGCGGGCAGGGGCTGGCGACGGCGGTGGTCGCCACGGCGGCGTCGGACATCCTCAGCCGTGGCAAGACCGCAATCTACGTCGCGGCGGTGACGAACCGCGCCTCTCAGCGCGTCGCGATCAAAGTCGGCTTCCAGCCGTCGTACGAGATAACCACATACCGCGCCCGGCCGCGATGATCGGAATCGGGCAGTACACCGGACACTGAACAGAGGCGTTTCTCGTTTGCGTGCTGTGAAAGGGCGCTCGACAGAGGACGCAACGGATCGGCGTCACGCGGGACGAGTGGGAGCGCCTGTAACCGGTGGCCGGGTGCCATTTGGGCAGATTCAGCCCGCGATCTCTCGCGCAGGCTGAAGCCCATGCCACCAATCCTGCATCGTGTCATTGATCCGTGATGATCCCTTCGCGCTCGAAGATACGGCGGAGGATGGCGAGCGTGGAGGCGTAGGTGCTGTCGAGGCCGTAGTAGGACATGCCGCGCGCGCCGAGGGTGTACGCCCGCGAGTACGGCGTGTCCGAGGCGTAGTGGATGAGGCCGAAATCTACCGGCACCTGCGAGAAGTTGACATTCTCGTTCATTGGGTAGCGCGTCGGGAACGTGTCCTCATAGAGCGCGTTCAGGTACGGACCCGCCTCCATCTCCACGACGGTGTAGTTCTCCCGGTAATAGAGATCGAGGTAGGCCTGGTTCTGCAGGAAGGTGCCGCGCGTCGTCAGCGCCTTCTGATTGTCGAGCGCGGAGCCGTAGGTGAGGAAGAACGCGAGGTGTTCGTAGCGGAAGCAGTTGTCCAGCCAATAGGTATTGCCGGTGTGCTCGTCGAAGACGGTCGTCGAGAGCATCACATCGCCGATCCGTCCGTTCAGTGTCGCCGCCTTGCCGAGCACGTAGACGCCCCGGAGGGCTGCGGTATTGAGCGCGACTTGCGTGAGGATGTGGTTCGCCGCCATGCCGAGCGGGTAGTTGATGTTGATGATAACGGCATCAGACTCGCCGACGCGCAGATCGCCGTCCGCCCGCAGGCGCGGGTCAATGTCGTCCGCGTGTAACCGACCAATCTCGATCACCTGGATGCCAACATCGAGCGCGCCCTCGCTCGGGACGGTCCAGATGCCGCGCTCCTCCTCCTCCTTCGTCCGTTCCTCGCGCTCGTGCGGGTTCGCCGCGAAGTAGCGCCGCGCCGCGAAGTAGAGGAAGTTGTCCCACGAGGCGCGCACCTCGCCGCGCACCATCTTGTGATACTCCGGCAGCAGTTCGGGGTGTTCGACTGCCTGCACATGCGCGGTGAGGGCATCCCGTCGCCGCCGCGCCGTGCCGGAGAGGACATTGACGACCGAATGCGTGTTCGAGGAGATGAAGTATATTGGCCGCTCCTGAAGACCGTGGTGGTGGAGTGTCGCGCCGATTGGGCCCCACCAGCGCTGCGTGACGCGGCTATACCCGGTGTGCGTGCCGCCGAGCATCTGGAGGGTCATCCCTTTCTCATGGGCAGCAACAACGGCGAGCGTTTGCCAGAAACTCGTCCCCCATGCACCACGCAGCCGCCCCCAGTCCCGCCCCTCAATGTGCAGGGCGGTGCGGCACATCTCCGCGATTGATTCTTCCTCTTGCAAGGAGACGGTTTCGCCCGCTCGCCGTTCGATCGCCGCGCGGGCATCCGGCGCGCTTTGGAGGAGGGCGTGCAGTTTGTTCCATTCGATCTGATAGGCGACGAGCGTCGGGATCAGATCGTCGAGGTCCGAGACAGAAGCGATGAAGACGGCGAGCGTCTCCGCGTCGTCGTACCACCATTTGCGCCGCCGACCGGGAGAAGTAACGGGCTGCCAGCGCTCCTCGACGTGTGGATAGCCGCCCTCCGCGAAGATGCGCGCCGTTTGCCCGAGCACGATGTGATGGACGCGCGCGATACATTCCGGCAGCCGCTGCACAGAGTACATGAAGGCGCCCATATCCATCTCCGGCAGCGCGGCGAGTGAGTGGAGGCTGGCGTGCGTGCCGATATGCACCGGCACCAGCGTCTTCAGTTTGATCGTACCGGAGGAGCGCAGGAGCGTCGTATATGTGCGGACGTAGAGGTCCACATCGCGCTTTCCGGCGATCTCCATCTCGCCCATCATGCCGGGAAGCGCGCCGCCACCCGCCCGCACATCTGCGACCGCCGGAGCCGCCGGTTCATCAGGTATCATTCGTCGCGGTGCCATCGTCGTCCCCTTCCACGCAGCCCTCGCGCATCCGCGAGCGCATAGCGAGATTATGGCATGGGAAGGTGATCGGGAGTAGCGTGGAGCGTGGAGCATGAATTGTTTGCTCTTCGTTCTCTCGACGGCGGCACGCTCCGTCATGTATCGTTCACCGGGCGAGGTGATCGGTGGGTGACGAAGAGAGCAGCAACAATGGCGGGTGAGAGGACAGAGGTGAGGCCGACACGGCCGGACGGGCCGCATTTCGCGATGGGATCGGCAGTCTTCGGCGACCTCAAACCGGAAGATGTCGCGCTGATCGCGGATCTCGGATTCCCCGGCATCGAGCCGTATCGCGGACTCATCATGCCGTATGTGGACAAACCGCAGGCGCTGAAAGAGTTGCTCGACCGTCACGGTCTGGCGATGGCGACCTGCTCGAATGGCGGGCCGGAGCAGTCAACCGATTTCATTGACCCCGCAGCCCGGCAGCGGACGATTGACGATCATGTCGCGTTCGCGCGGGATTTCCTCACCCTCTTCGGCTGCCAGCACTTCAAGATCAACATGGGCGAGCGCCCCATCCAGGGCACGAGCGACGCCGACCTCCAGGCAATCGCGGAGACGCTCAACGAACTCGGGCGGCGCACGGCAGAGTATGGCATCCGCCTCGCACCGCATCCGCATATCTGGGGGCCGGTGGAGCGCCCGGAGGAAGTGCGCCGCCTGATCGCCCTGACCGATCCGCACTACGTCTCGCTGACGCTCGACACCGCGCACATCCTCCTCGGCGGCGGCGATCCGATGGAGTTCCTGACGGATCACTACGACCGTATCGTCGCGCTCCACTGGAAGGACACCAAAGCAGACTATCGCGGCTACACCGGCCCGACGCCGACGCGGGCGATGCATGCCGAGGAAATCCTCTACAAAGATCTCGGCTCCGGCGGCATTGATCTCCCCGCCGTCTGGCGTTTGCTCCAAGAGCGCGGCTATCGCTACTGGATCACGCTCGACCTCGACCCGCCCCGCCCACACGAGGGCGAAGGGACGCCCGCGGAGAAATTGCTTTTCAACCGGCGATATCTTTTGGAAAACTTGCGCGTCGAGCATCTATAGTACGCTGGATGAACGCGATGCTCCCCTCTCCATCGCCGCCGTGATCTCCACGCTATCGAAGCGTCGGGGCGATGGAGAGGGGTCGGGGGTGAGGATCGGAAAGGAGCGCGACGATGGCACAGACGGCGAGCATGACGGCAACGGCGCAAAGCGCGGGCAAACCGAAAGTCGTGGTCATACAGGGGTGGGGCACGTTCGGCGAGTACGGGGAACGCGAAATTCTCGAGCGTGCGGGCTGTGAGGTGGTCGTGGCGCAGGCCCGCACGGAAGACGAAGCGATTGCCGCGGCGCAGGATGCGGACGGTCTGATCTACACCAGCGGCATCAGCCGCCGTTTCATGGAGTCGTTGCCACGCTGCAAGGTGATCGCGCGCAGCGCCATCGGCATGGACAATGTCTATGGCGTAGAGATCGCCACCGAGCGCGGCATCGTTCTCTGCAATGTGCCGGATGTCTTCATTGATGAGGTGGCAAATCAGACGATGGCGCTCCTGCTCGGCTGCGTGCGGCAGATTATTCCGTCCGCGCTCTGGGTGCGGGAGGGGAATTGGGGGCGACCGGGCGCGCAACGCCCCGGCGATCGCATCCACCGCGTGACGGGCGAAACGCTTGGCATTATCGGCTTCGGCAACATCGGGCGCGCTGTCGCTCAGCGCGCGGCGGGATTCGGCCTCCGTATCATCGCGAACGACCCATATTTGTCCCCTGATGTCTTCGCACGGTACGGCGTCCGCCAGGCATCGCTCGCGCAGGTCGTGCAGGATGCGGATTTCATCTCACTGCACACACCGCTCACGGACGAAACACGCCACCTGATCGGCGCGGCGGAATTTGCCCTCATGAAACCGGACGCAATTCTTATCAATACCAGCCGTGGCCCCGTCGTGGATGAGCCGGCACTGATCGCGGCACTGCGAAGCGGGCAAATCCTTGGCGCCGGCCTCGATGTCACGGAGCAGGAACCGGTTGACCCCGCGAATCCCTTATTGACGATGCCGAACGTGATCGTCACGCCGCACATCGCCTCGCTGAGCGAGTGGGCGAACGGCGAGCGTCGCCGCCGTACCGCCTATGAGGTCGCCGCCGTTCTTACCGGCCACCGCCCCCGCGCGGTCTGGAACCCTGAGGTGTTGGAGCGGCTCAACCTGAAATAGCCTTCGTTTTTCCGGTCGGCTGTCCGCATTCCGCTCCCCGGTGGCGGCGGGATCGTTATTCCGTTCTTCCGTAGGGGCGACGAGTGCGGCCTGTTTATCTCGGAAGTGCCGCTCGCGTCGGAGGATGTCGAGCGCCTGATTCCGTGCCACCGTCATCATCCATCCGGCGGGATTGTCGGGGACGCCTCGATACGACCACTGCCGCAACGCCTTAATCAGCGTTTCTTGTACGACATTTTCCGCGAGGCCGAGATGCCGCGGCCCGAAGAGGCGCGTCAGCGTAGCGACGACCTGCCCCGCCTGGCCCGAATTCGACATGGTATCGCACCAGGAGAATTTTACATTTCCATCGCGCCGTTCAGAGGTTCGTACCGTACCATAGTCAGTGACGAGGTTGTCTCTGGTCGCGGCCACGCTGTGTCGGCCCTTGATCCGGGAGGCGAGCAATGCAGCAAACAATAGTGGTTCCGCCCGGCGCGCCACCGCTCAATGCGCCAACGACAGTGGATCGCGCGGGCCGGTGGCTCTGGTTCGCACTCATCTTCATGCTGATTTCGGTCAGCATCGGCCTGAACTGGGATCGCGCCTGGCACACCCAGAACAAGTTCGAGACATTTTACTCGCCGCCACACGTCTTCATTTATTGCTCGACGATCATCACCATCCTGCTCGTCGCGGCGATCACGTTTTCCGCGAAACTGCGCCCGTGGTTTGGGACGGCCTTTCGGATGCGCCTCGTCACCTTTCCGGTGCCGGGCGCGCTGGTGATTACCGCCGGGGGGCTGGGAATGCTTGGTTTCGCGGGGCTGGTGCTCGACAACTACTGGCACACGAATTTCGGTCTCGATGAGACGAACTGGTCCACGCCACACGCGATGCTCGGCTGGTCGTGGTTCGTCGCGATGCTCGGCTTTGTTTCCTGCCGCCTCGCGCTCCGCCCGTATCGGCCGCTGCGCTGGTTCACGGCGATCGCCCTCGGCTGGCTGATCCTCGGTTTCTCGGCGACGCCCTTCCTCGGCCCGTTCCACAACAACACGACGCCCGCGAAAGTCGAGGCGCAATCGCGCGCAATCGCCACATTCCCTGCCCTTGCGGGCAACACGGGTATCCAACACGTCCAGCGGATTGTCCGGGACGCCAACTTAACACGCACGAACCCGGCCTACCTGCTGCTCGGCGCGCTCTGGATCGGTGTCGTGCTCGCGCTCGTCCGCCGATTGGATGGGCGCGCGTGGGTTTTCCTCGCGACGGTCGGTCTCTTCTCCTTCTTCCTTCTGTCGAGCAATCACACCGCTGCCGTGCGACTCGACGGATGGCTGCCGATTTCGCACGATGCCGCGGTGTGGCTCCCCCCGCCGATTTTTCCCGCCGCTTTTGCCTTCGTTCTCGCGATCCGCGTGCATCTGCGGGAGCGGTGGGCGTGGGCGGTCGCGGGCGCGGTCTTCGCGATTCTCACGTACCTGACATGGGGCACAGGCCATCCGCTGACGCTCCTCCTCGTGCCGGTTGCCGTGCCAGTGGCGATGGCCGGCGCATGGATCGGTAATCGCATCGCCCGGATGCTCGAAAACCCGGTCGCGCCGGATGTGCGCCTGATCGTCCCGCTCCTCGGCGTCACGTCACCGATTCTGCTGGGGCTCGTGGACTTGTATCTCCGGAAGACGATTGTATAACTACCGGGGGATGGAAGGGGGCGGGGGGTTAGGTGAATCTGGCGCACGTCGCTGTGACCCGCTACGATAGCATTCTTGATTGCTGACGAGTGCAAGGAAAGGATTGCATCCCATGGTCACGGTTGCCGAACTGCGCGAGAGCGCCGAGGAGATCGCTCCCGGTGTCGTCGCTGATCGCCGCTATCTCCACCAGCACCCCGAACTCGGTTTCCAGGAAGAGAACACATCGCGACTCGTCATCGAGCGGTTGCGTGCCCTCCATCTCGATGACTTGCAGACGGGGATCGCGAAGACAGGGGTCGTCGGTGTGCTGCATGGGGGGAAGGGGACGGGCAAGTGCGTGCTGCTCCGCGCCGACATGGACGCTCTGCCGATCACTGAACTGAACGACGTACCATACAAGAGTGAGAACCCCGGCACGATGCACGCCTGTGGGCATGACGCGCACACGGCGATGCTGCTTGGGGCGGCGCGGGTGCTGGCAGAGCGCCGGGACGAGTTCGCGGGCACAATCAAGTTCCTCTTCCAGCCGTCGGAGGAACAGGGGGAGGGAGGCGCGCAGCCGATGATCGCGGCGGGGGTGCTGGAGAATCCGCATGTGGACGCCGCGTTCGGTATCCACGTCGGCTCGAATATCCCGGTCGGGAAGGTTGCGGTGCTGCCGGGGCCGGTCAACGCGGCGGCAGATTCGGCGATTGTGACGATCCGTGGTCTCGGTGGGCACGCGGCGCGGCCACAGATGGCGATTGACCCGATCGTGATCGGCGCGCACTGCATCATCGCGTTGCAATCGCTCGTCAGCCGCGAGGTCAATCCGCTTTCGCCCGCCGTCATCACTGTCGGCACGCTGCACGCGGGCACGGTCAGCAATGTCATTCCGGAGGACGCGCACTTCGAGGCGACGATCCGCACCTTCGATGAGCAAACAAGGCAGATGCTGGCGGAGCGCATTCCGGCAGTCGTGCGGGGGATCTGCGAAACCTTCCGCGCCACGGCGAACGTGGAGTATCAACTTGGTTACCCACCGCTCGTCAACAACGCGGCGATGGCGGCGCTCGTCAAGGAGGTCGCGCTCGAAGTCGTCGGGCCGGAGCGCGTAATGGACTCCGAGCCGGGGATGGGCGCGGAGGACATGTCCTACTTCATCAACGCCGCGCCGGGCGCCTTCTACCGCCTCGGCGTCCGCAATGAGGCGACGGGCAAGACGTACGGCCACCATCACCCGCGCTTCGACATTGATGAGGATGCCCTTTCCACCGGCGTCGCGATGCACGCGGCGGTCGCGCTACGATTCCTGAGCGGAGAGTAGCGCACTTCCTGGTGGCGGTGGCTTCAGCCTGCTGAGGGGACGTTCGGCAGGCTGAAGCCCGCTGCCACCAGGATGATGTCTTCCCCCCATTCGTGCCCGTCTTGATGGCCGGATGCTGCCCCGGTCGGTGAAGAGCATCTTATGGCCTTCACCGACCGCGAGAGGAAGACCAACTCGCCCGCTGCGCCTGCCGGTTCACCGAGGAGGCGCATCTCCACTTGACGCCGAGGCGTCCGCTCCCGCATCCTTTCGCCGTCAACGGATTCCACAACGTCGTGGGAAAGGGGCGGTTTGATGAGCATCACGAGCGCGGGCGGGACGCGATGGGCGGATGAGGCGAACGACAAACTCGCGGAATTTCTCCCGGACTTGCCGGAGGAGCAGCGAGTGGCGCGGGAGAATGCGGTGCGGCGCGCGGCGGAGGCGTTCGCACGCGGGCAATCCCGCTACCAACTCGCCGATATGGTCAGCCTGGAGGCAATGTGCGTCGGCTGGATCCGCACCACACCGACGGCGGAGCGCGCCAATCTCCCCGCCTTCTTCGCCAAACATAATCTCGACTTCGCGCCCTTCGAGGAATACGCCGCCCCACGGTAGGGAAACGGAAACCGGGGAGAGCCGCTTTTCTTCTTTGCGGTTCAATCGCCTTCAAGGGGTGCCGCGATGACGGTTGCGATGGTTGAGGATGTGCGGCGGGTGCGGGGGGCGCGGCGGTTGCGCGGGACGATTCGCGTGCCGGGCGACAAGAGCATGAGCCACCGCGCGCTCATGTTCAATGCCCTCGCAACCGGGACGGCGCGCATCCGGGGCTTCCTCGATGGCGCGGATTGCCGGACGACACTCGCCGCCCTGCGCGCGATGGGCATCCGTATCGAGGAGACGGGCGAGACGCTGACCGTGTACGGCACGGGCATCCGCGGCCTCTCTGAACCGACGAATATCCTTGACTGTGGTAACAGCGGCACGACGACGCGCCTCTTGCTTGGCATCCTCGCCGGGCAACCCTTCTTCACCGCGCTGACCGGCGATGGCTCGCTCCGCCACCGTCCGATGGGACGTGTGACCGATCCTCTCCGGCAGATGGGCGCGCGGATTGACGGGCGCGACAGCGGTACACTGCTCCCCCTCGGCGTCCGTGGCGGCAACCTACACGGCATGACGTACGCCCTACCTGTCGCCTCCGCGCAGGTGAAATCGTCGCTGCTGCTCGCCGCACTCTTCGCGGACAGTCCGACGACGCTCACCGGACGCACCGATTCCCGCGATCACACCGAGCGGATGCTGCGCGCAATGGGCGCGGACCTTGTCGAGTCAGGCGGGACGCTGACGCTGACGCCCGGCAAACCGCTGACGGCACGGGACGTAGACGTACCGGGCGATATTTCCTCTGCTGCCTTCTGGCTCGTCGCAGGGGCCGCGCACCCGGACGCGGCACTGACGATTGAGCATGTCGGTGTCAATCCGACGCGCACCGGCATCCTCGATATGCTCGCGCTGATGGGCGCGGAGATCGAAGTACGCAATGCGCGCGAAGTCTCCGGTGAACCCGTCGCGGACCTGACAGTGCGCTCATCGCGGCTGCGCGGGGCGGAGATCGGCGGGTCACTCATCCCGCGCGGAATAGACGAACTGGTCGTGCTGGCGGTTGCGGCGGCGATGGCGGAGGGGCGGACGGTCGTGCATGATGCCGCCGAACTGCGCGTCAAGGAGTCGGACCGCGTTGCGACGGTCGTGGAGGGGCTGCGCCGCTTCGGCGCGCGGGCGGAAGCGGCGGACGACGGCTTCGTGATCGAGGGACCGAACGCCCTGATCGCCGAGGCGCAGGAGAGCCACGGCGACCACCGTCTGGCGATGGCCTGGGCCGTCGCCGCCCTGATCGCCCAGGACCGCGAAGAGACCGCCATTCACGGCGCCAGCGCCGCCGACGTCTCCTACCCCACCTTCTGGCAAACCGTTGCCCAGATCGCCGAGGAATGAGCAGCCAAATGCCGAAACAATGTGAATCTGATGCCGATCATGCCGAGCGCGAATATCGCGCGGGCCGGCCGCGCTCGATTCGCGATATTGCCGCCGCTGTACGCGCAGGGCGGAAGATGAAATGTAGTTGACCTGCTTCCTTACCGCGCTCCTGTGAGCCACGCCCGACTATCTCCATTGCATTCGGGAAGCAGGCACTAATTCTTACTGAACGATCATGCTGTCGCTATGCCCTGAAGCGTGCGAAGCGCGGCTGCTTCGATCTCCCGCACATCATCCACGGTCATTCTGAGGCCGTTGGCGACATCGGTGAGGGTGTGATAATAACTGCCGTCCAGTGCGAACCGGAGCCGGAGCACCGTGCGCTCCTGTGGCGTCAACTGCATCAGTCGCTCCGCCATCTCCATGAAATCTGGGCGTGCCGAAGTCGAGAGGGTATCCATCTACGCTACCTCCGTGTTCATCGAATCTACTCTGTCGGGCGCGAGACGGCAGTATAGCACACGCTATTTTCGCGATTCTGGGGGCGAAAAAGGGCGCACGACGGTGCGCCCGGTTTCTCTCTCTTTGCTCCTTGGTTCCGTTGCGTGAAGCCGGATGGGCGCACGGCTGTGCGCCCTTACTGGCTCCCCTCCCGCGCCGGGAGGGGTTGGGGGGTGGGCTTACGCCCCGGCTTGTTCCTGCGCCAGGAGGGTGCGCTTGCGCTCGATGCCCCAGCGGTAGCCGCCGAGATCGCCGTCTTCGCGCACGACGCGGTGGCAGGGGATGGCGAGGGCGACGCGGTTCGTGGCGCACGCTTGGGCGACGGCGCGGGCGGCAGTCGGTTGACCGATGGCGCGGGCGATCTCGCCATAAGAACGCGTGCTACCGTAGGGGATAGTCTGCAACGCCTCCCAGACGCGCCACTGGAAGGCCGTCGCCTGCACATCGAGCGGTAGGTCGAGATGCGGCTCCTGGCCGTGCAGGTGGCGGATGATCGCCGCGACGGTGCTGTCGAGGCCGGAGGCGTCCCGCGCGATCGCGGCGGCGGGATATTCCTTTCTGAGGCTGTCCGCGAGCGTATCCTCCGCGTCACCCAGATTGATGGCGCAGATACCGCGCTCCGTTGCCGCGACGAGCAAGCGGCCGAGTGGGCAGGGAACAACGGTGTAATGAATCCGCATCCCCGCGCCGCCGCGCCGGTAGACCGCGGGCGTCATACCGAGTTGGGCGGGCGCGCGTTCGTAGAGGCGGCTGGGCGAACCATATCCCGCGCCGTAGAGCGCGCTCGTCACCGCTTCGCCCTTGCGCAGTTCGCTTTTCAGGCGATCCATCCGGCAGGCGTCGGCGTACTGCCGGGGCGTGATGCCCATCACACGTTTGAAGGTCCGTTGCAGATGAAATGGGCTGAGACCGACATCCGCGCCGAGACTGGCGAGGGTCGGTGGCTCCTCCGGGTTCGCGGCGATAGCGCGGCAGACACGTTGCACGACTTCCACTTGCGGGTCGCGGATCGCCGCTTGCTCCGGGTGGCAGCGGTGGCAGGCACGGAAGCCCGCCTGCTCGGCTGCTTCCGGCAGCGCGAAGAAGGCGACGTTTTCCCGCCGGGGCCGCCGCGCGGGGCAGGTGGGGCGGCAGTAGATGCCCGTCGTGCGGACGGCGTAAACGAACGCCCCGTCCGCCTCCACATCCCGCGCGAGGACGGATTGCCACAGGCGCTCCTCGTCCCACCCGGTGGGTTCGTGCTGATTGTCGGTCATTGGTGTCGCCAATGCGTGCATCCTTGTTCCGTCCGCGTAGGCAGCCAGGCTCTTCATGCTTACCATTGTACCGTTTCCTCCTGATAGGTGGGATGGTGCGCCATCGCTTGCAACCAGTACCCGAGGCGCACCAGCAGGTGTCCAACCTCCACAATCGGGTCGCGTCGGTGGCTGCTGTTCCGCGCTTCGTGGAGCAACTGCTCGCGCGCCGCGACCATCAAGAGGTCGCGCATACGGCAGTGCGCCATGACCGAATCAGTGTCATACAGTAGATCAGTTTGCATCGCGTTCCGGTCTCCTTTCTATTCTCAGCATACGGCACGGCGGCGCGTCGCTCTATCCGGTTCTTGCGCTTCAAAGTGGGAACGCGCCATACTCACGCACGGCATCGGATCGCGCCATCACGCAGACATATCCACTGAGCGGGAACGAGAGACGGATGACAGTGAAGGCGGCAGATTCGATGACGCTCCTGATCGTGTTCCTGCTGATCCCGGTCGCGCTTGTGCTGCTCGAATGGGGGGCGGATACCTTCACGGACGGCGTCGCGGCGCTCGGTGAGGAGACGGGCGTCCCGGAAACGCTGCTCGGCCTGCTCACGGCGGGAATCGAGTGGGAAGAACTGGCGGTGGTCGCGATCGCGGCGGCGTCCGGGCGGGTCGGTATCGCGGTCGGAGATGTGATCGGCTCGAATATCGCGAACATTACCGGGTCATTCTCGCTCGGGTTGCTCGCCGCGCCCATGTATCCCGGCCGCACGGATCGGCGGTTCGCGCTCGCCCTGCTCGTCGTCACCGCGCTCGTCTGCGCGCCGCTGGCGACGGGTGAAATCGGTCGCCCCGTCGGCGGGGCGCTCGTCATCGGTTTCGTTGCCTACCTCGTATTGCTGATCGCGCTCGTTATGCGGGGCCGGACAATGATCGTGCGCGAAGACGACGATGATGCCGATACCGTTGCGCCGTTGTCGCTGCCACGCCTGATAATCCGCACGCTGCTCGGCCTCGCGGCGATCCTCATCGGGGCGGCGGCGCTGGTGCAGGGGGCCGTCCGGATCGCCGCGTTCTTCGGCGTGCCGGATGTGTTGATCGGGCTGACGGTCGTCGCGGTCGGTACGACGCTGCCGGACAAGTTCATCTCGATCATCGGCGCACGGCGGGGGCAGAGTGGCGTCGTGATCGCCAACACCGTCGGCTCAAACTTCTGCAATCTGCTGGCCGCCCTTGGTGTCGCCGCGCTGATTCGTCCCTTACCCGTTGACCGGGCCACCCGGCTCTTCGATGTGCCGGTATTGCTCGGCACGACCGCACTGCTCGCCACCATGCTCATGAGGCGTGCGATCGGGCGATGGGCGGGGGTGGGATTGCTGATTCTCTATGGAGGGTATCTGGCGCTCGCGGCGCTGATTCATTGAGGATGTTGCTGCATTAAAAATGTAAGACCCCGATAGCCTCTGCCCCATCTCCGAACCCTGCGGCCTTGCGGCTTCGGTATCCGGCTGGGTGCTTCGGTCATCGGGACCTTACAATGATGAATATACGAGATGTACGGACATTTGTCAAGGGGGTGATCGGATTTCACTGTATATTGCCGTACGAAGACATTCGGTATCGGTGGTGCCGGATGATTTCATTGGTCAAAACATCAATTTTACTCTTCAATGTATCCATTCCGTGCGTATTCCGCGCGGATGGCGATACGATCTTCAGTGCCGCCTCCGGGAGCGGAATGGGCAAGTCGTCATTGCTGTTCGACACGGAGGTCACTGTTGCCGATGACGCGGCAAGCGCCGCGCCGCTGAACAATCCTGACAGTGACCATCGTCGTAGGCCCATAGCGGCGTGCTGCTGATCGGCGCAGGTGAATACGCATATCGGACAGACCAAAACGGCAGAGCGGCAGGAGCGCGGATCGCCGTATTGTGACCGCGCGCCAGAGCGGTTTCCCCGATCGTTCATGGCAGACTTGTCGCGTTTTTTGAGATTGTCGTCACATTTTAGACATCAGTCCGTCTCTCTTTGTTATCGGTTCACTCCTCGTTGCCGCTTCCGCTGTCAATGCCGCCACCAGTACGGCGACGCTCTTCGCGGGAACACTCACGATCACGGCTCCGCCAGCGAACTTTTCCTACAGCGATACCTTGACGGGTGATCTGCTCAACCTCAGTTCGAATTTCGCGGTCAGCGTCAATGACGCGACCGGGAGCAAGGCTGGTTGGAACCTCCAGGCGAGCATCGGCGCCTTGACTGCTGATGGTGGCGACAGGATTCCGGCCACGAACCATACAATTCAGGGCGTCGCGCTCTCCGAGACGACCAGCATCCCACCGGTCAATGGCATCAATCAACCCCTGGTGATCCCAACCGCGAGCGGAAAGATATTCAATGCAGCCGCGCATACAGGCACCGGCACGGCGATGATGACCTTCAACACACGGCTCGTGGTACCCGCCGATACCACTGCGGGCGCCTATACGGCCACGCTCACAGTCACGATCGCCGCCGAGCCGTAACGTCCCGTAACAGCCCACACGATGTCCTCACGCACCGATGATACTCACGTCACTATTACAGATTATCCAGAGTCCAAAAGTAGGCCGTACTATTATTCGACTCCTCGCGTTATAGCAAGTGAAGGGGTGTTCGCTCGGATGACGAACTATTAAGGATTTCGTGGATTACCGATCACGAAGGATGTGATGAAGAGGTGCGATAATCGGAATCGGAATCGGAATCGGAATCGGAATCCGAACCGGCAATCGCGAATGTTGCAATGCCATCCGCGATGTGACCGTACCACGCACAAAAAGCGGTAGACTCGCGTCACCGAATGTTGGCGCGAACGGCCTACCGGGCAAGCATCGCAGGTTGGCAGTGGAGGAGGAGAACGATGCATGACTTCGGCAATCAGCGGCTGAATGGCGACCCGGGCGATCAGCGATCCCTCGAACAGATGGATCACGCGGCCCTCGTCGAGCGGCCGGGATCAGCGGATTACCGCACCGAGTTGTACGCACGGCTGCGGAATATCATTGACAACGCGACCGAATCTATCCGCACGCTCAAGGAGGAAAACGCGGCGCTCTCCGCGCGAAACACCGAGATGGCGGATCGGATCGGCCTGCTCGAATATCGTATCCGCGCCGTGACGGCGGATCTCGCGAATGACGAACTGGCACTCCGCAAATCCGCCGAGGTGCTCGAACGCGTATTGCAAGAGACGCCGAACGTACCCGTCTCCGCCGGTGCATCGCCCGCACCCGCCGCTCCGGAACCGCACGCGGCGATGGAAACGCCCATCCCGTCCGATCGGATGCCAGAATCGAAGGCGCCGCCGGTGATGGAGCAGGCCGTTGCGCCCCCGATGGAGGATACCGGCCCGAGCCCGCAAGTGGAGACGGCTGCGCCAATCGAGCGCGACGAGCGCGATGAGGACGAGCGCGTGAAGGCGCCTCTGGCCACGAGCAAGCAGGACGGGATGTACACGCTGGTCGCGTACCCCTTCGTCCGCTTCTCGGACCTCGGCCAGTTCCAGGCCGCGCTCCAGAAACTGGCGGGGGTTCACGATGTGCAGGTTCGCCGGTTCGCACAAGGGACGCTGGAAATGCGCGTCGGCTACAGCGGCGCGACGGACCTGGCGACGACCCTCCGGACACTCGCGACCGAGATCGAGGACGTGCGCGAAGAGGAGCCATACCGGCTAAGTGTCCGCCTCCGCACGAGCCAGGATTGAACGAGTAGCGTAGGCGCATGAGCGTTGAAAACGTGATGGGATCACGGGCCGGAACGTCTGTGATCTCGGGAGCATCGAGGACATCGCAAGCCTGAGAGGTGAAACGGAGATGGCAAGGGCAGGATCGAAGCGGGCGGCGAAGACGGCCCGGCCCGCGAAACGCGAGCCGCGCCCGCGGACGCCGTCCAGCACCTCAGATGCGGCGCTCTGCTTGCTGCTGCTCCTGACGGTGGCCGGTGTCGCCGCCGAGGCGATCGAACTGACCGGCAAGGCGCGGCTCCTGATGATCGCCGCGACCGGTCTCAGTTTGCTGATCGGCGTCTGGCGCCCTCGCATCTGGGCAACGATTCCGGCGGTTCTCGTCGTCGCGGCTGGCGCGGCCGCGGCTGCCTACGCGCTCAGGCCGAGTGAGACGGCGCTTCGCTGGATCATGATCGCCGGGGCGATTGTCGCGGCGCTCGGTTTCGGGGCGATCTGGGTCAGTTCGCTCCTGCGTGGTGTCTACCGGCGGATGCGCGAGAATCGCCGGGTAATCGAGGCGCTCACACAGATTGACCCCGCGACCGGCGTTTTCAAGCCGCACGCGGGCCGCGACCGATTGCGCGCCGAGGTGACACGCGCCGTCCGCTACCGCCGCCCCTTCACCCTACTCGTTGGCAAGGCGAAGGGATGGCAAACAGAAGTCGAGCGCCGGGGCTTGAACGCCGCGCAGGAGGTCTTCGCGGAGACGCTGCGCACCGCGACGACAGTGCTACGCAATAACGACATTATCGCCAGCGAACCTGATTATTCCTTCATTGTCGTCCTGCCAGAAACGACCGCTGAAGGGGGCGAAATCGCCGCGCAACATATTCAGGAGGCGGTGCAGGGGTTATTAGACGTCCAGTTCGGCCTCGTACAATGCCCCGACGACGGGGCAACGGAGGACGCCCTACTCCGCGAGGCGTATCAGGCGCTCGCCTTCGCGGAGATGGCGAATCTTCCTCTGATCAGCCGCCGCGCGCTCAACGCGGAATAAGATCGTCCTCACCCCTCATTCAGCTTGCGCGACGTGCTGAGGATCGCTTCGAGGTCATCGAGCGCCTTGGCGAGCAACTGATCCTCCGCCGTCCCTCCATTCGTGGTCATGACGGCCGGAGGCGACGCGAGTGGCTCGTTCCGCGGCTCTTCCGTCTCGGGTGGCGATTCCGCCGCGACGGGCGCGGCAGCGTCCGAGACGACCGAGGCCGGATGCGGTGCGATGCCGCGCGTTGCCTGGTTCAAGAGGCTCTCCGCGAGCGATTCCAGTTCGACGATCGCCTTCTGGCGCCGCTCCCGCAGCACCGTGATTTCCGCCTCATACCGCTGCCGCTCGTCTGCTCTCTCTGCTTCGTATCGCTGCCGTTCGTCGGCCATTTCGGTCTCGTGGCGCTGACGCTCTTCCATGAAGTCGCGCCGGATCGCCGCGACTTCCTCGCGCGCCTTCGTTTCGGCCTCTTCGATCTCCTGTCGGGTCTGCTCGCGCAGTGCCTGCGCCTCCGTCCAGGCATCCACGACGAAACGCACCGCCTCCTCGCGGACCGCCTCCGGGCGATTGACGATCTCCTGGTTTTCCTGCTCCAGTCGTGCGACGCGCTCCTGCAAGGTGACAGCCGTCTGGTTCGCTTCATCCCGCTCGGTAGTGACGCGGGTGAGCCGCCCCTCGAGTTCTTTAACGCGAACGCGGAGTTCCGCCTGCTCTCGCTGGCATTCCGAGGCAAGATATTCGACGACATCCGGCGGCACGCCCCAGATACGCCGCCGCCGCAGCAACGCTTCGTATTCCGGCCCTGGCATCGCTCACCCCGTTTCCTATGTGGTGCGGACGCGCCGCTCAATCGCTCACGGGAGAATTTCTCGCGACGTACGAAAGCTACCTGCCGCCCAGTGTACGCGGTTGGCTTGATTTTCGCAAGAGGTTTCCCCCGTACGTGTTATCCGTACGTACACACATCGGAGCAGAATTGGCCCGCTCGGTTTCCACTGCAATCTGTGAGCCGAAGTACCGTATATGCACAATTCTATGCCGCCTTGACCGAAAAGCGTGACCAATTGGTACTGTATCTACCAGTCTATCGCCAATTACGTCAATCTGCGCTACCATTGCGATGAGAGGTATATCGGGGCAGGAGGTCATGCATGGGGATGAGAGAGTTGGGGAGTGCGATCCGCACCGCGCGGATCAAAGCGGGGATCAGCCAGAAGATGCTGGCGGATCGTATCGGACTATCGCGGGAATCCATCTCGAACTATGAACGAGGTGAGGTGCAGGTTCTTTCTCCGGCGTTGCTGGAGATGTTCGCCGCCACGCTCGGTATGGACCCGCGGAACCTCGCGCGCATCGCCGGCTACTTAAGCCCCGGCGACGATCCCGCCACGAACAGCAGCGGCATGAAGACGGCGCTGATTACCGGCATCACGGGCCAGGATGGCACCTATCTCGCCGAGTTCCTCATTTCGAAGGGGTACAAGGTCTATGGCATGGTGCGCGGGCAGCATAACCCGAAGCAGGAACTGGTCCAGACGATGATCCCCGCGCTCGAGTTCGTCGAGGGGGACTTGCTCGACCAGTCCTCGCTCGTCGCTGTGCTGGAGATCACACAGCCGGACGAAGTCTACAACCTCGGTGCGATCAGTTTCGTGCCGCTCTCGTGGAAGCAGCCGGTGCTGACGGGCGAAGTGACAGGGCTTGGCGTCGTGCGGCTGCTCGAAGCGATCCGGATGACGAACCCGCGCACCCGCTTTTATCAAGCGTCATCGAGCGAGATGTTCGGCAGGGTGCGCGAGGTGCCACAGACGGAATTGACCCCCTTCGCGCCTCGCTCGCCTTACGGCTTCGCGAAGGCATACGGCCACTACGCGACGGTCAATTACCGCGAGAGTTACGGCCTGTTCGCGTGCAGCGGCATCTTGTTTAACCACGAGAGTCCCCGGCGCGGGCTGGAATTCGTCACACGCAAGATCACGCACGGTGTGGCACGCATTGTCGCGGGCAAGCAGCACGAACTGGCGCTCGGCGATCTCCGGCCGCAACGGGACTGGGGCTACGCGGGGGATTACGTGCGTGCGATGTGGGCGATGCTCCAGCAGGACGAAGCGGACGATTATGTCGTAGCATCGGGCGAGACGCACACGATCGAGGAGTTCGCCACGCGCGCCTTCGCGGCGGTTGGGTTGGATTGGCACGACTACGTGCGATCGGACCCAAAATTCTACCGCCCCGCTGAGGTGAATCTGCTGATCGGCAAGGCGGAAAAGGCGGAGCGCGTCCTCGGCTGGGAACCGACGATAGACTTCGCGAACCTCGTTGGCATGATGGTGCAGGCCGATCTGGAGAAAGAGGGCATCACGGCGTAATGTCCAAACCCCCGCAGGGTCGCATGACGATGGGCTGTGGACAGCGCCATCCTTGATTGCCACGAGCAGTCCGTCGCACGCGGAGAATGGCAGCGGCGCGCGCCGTGTAGTATCCTGCTGCGGAGTTCTGGTTATCAGAAGGGGGTTGTCCTCGCATGCAGCGCCAGCGGATTGTCGCCATTGTGCCAGCGTATAACGAAGCCGCATCACTGCCGCATGTCGTGCGGGACTTGCGGAGCAGCCCGCTTGGCCTCGACATCGTCGTCGTTGACGATGGCTCGAAGGACGAGACGTCCGTCATCGCCCGGCAGCTTGGCGTCGCGGTCGTCACACTCCCCTTCAATCTCGGCATCGGCGGGGCGCACCAGACGGGTTTCCAGTATGCGGTCGAATGGGGCTACGACATCGCCGTGCAATTCGATGGAGACGGCCAGCATCTCGCGCGCGAAATCCCCCTGCTGCTCGGCCCAATTGAGAATGGCGGCGCGGATGTCGTCGTTGGCTCGCGCTTTGCGATTAAGGGGCACGGCTACCGGGGCGCGCCCGCGCGGCGGGCGGGCGGCGTCATGCTTTCCGTGTTGGTCCGTCTCTTGAGCGGGCACGTCTATACCGACGTGACCTCCGGCTTCCGCGCGCTCAACGCCCGCGCCCTCCACATCGCAGCGGTGGACTACCCGCAGGATTTCCCGGAGCCGGAAAGCCTGCTCACCTTCCGCCGCTATAACCTGCGCGTCAGCGAAGTCCACACCGCGATGCAGGGGCGCGTCGGCGGCATCTCGTCCATCAATCTCTGGCGCGCCGCGTATTACATGATTAAGGTGACACTCGCGCTCTGCATCGAGCGGCTGCGCGCGCCACTGCGGGGTGTTTAGCGATGGGCCGGATTGACCTCGTCGCGATTGTCGTGTCCGCCCTCTTGCTGGGGTACATCATCGAATCGGTGCGGCGGCGACGACTGCGGGAGGAATACTCGATCCTCTGGCTGGCGACGGCGGCGGTGCTGCTCCTGCTCTCGCTCGTGCGGCCCGCGCTCAGCATCCTGGCGAGTGCGTTGGGGATTCTGACGCCGGTCAACGCACTCTTCGTGATCGGCTTTGCCTTCATGACGATCATCCTGCTACACTTCTCCATGGTCATCTCCCGCCTCTCGCGGGAGAATCGGGAGTTGGCGCAGCGGTATGCCCTGCTCGTCTATCGCTTGCAGGAGGAGCGCGCGTTGCGGGAACCGGGCGAGCCGGACGATGCGGTAACGGTCGTCGCGCGGCAGGCAATCACTGGTCATATCGAGGGGGGCGTATGAGGCGCCGTGGAAGGGGCTGGAGAATCGGGTGGGCGGGATGAAAGTAGTGATTCTCGCCGGTGGGATGGGAACACGCCTCGCGGAGGAGACCGAAGCACGGCCGAAACCGATGGTCGAAATCGGCGGCCATCCGATCCTCTGGCATATCATGAAGCACTTCGGACACTACGACATGAGCGAGTTCTTCATCGCCCTCGGTTACAAGGGCGACCTCATCAAACGCTTCTTCCTCGATTATTACGCGCTCAGTAGCAGCATGACCATCTCGCTCAAGTCCGGCGCCGTGGACATCATGGACGGCGAGCGCGAGGACTGGACCGTCCACCTGATGGATACCGGGCTGACGACGAATACGGGGGGGCGCCTCAAACGGCTCGAACCCTGGCTACGCGATGGCGCCTTCATCATGACGTACGGCGACGGTGTGTGTAACATCAATTTGCACGATCTCCTCCGCTTCCATCACGAGCATGGCCGGATTGCCACGATCACCGCCGTCCGCCCCGCGTCGCGGTTTGGTGGCCTTGTCTTCGCCGGCGACCACGTCAGCGAGTTCACGGAGAAGCCGCAGATCGGCGAGGGATGGGTGAACGGCGGTTTTATCGTCCTGGAACCAGCGATTTTCGACTACCTGGACGGGGACGACGATAGCCTGGAGCGTAAGGCCTTCGAGCAACTCGCGCTCGAAGGGGAGCTTGTCGCCTATCGCCACGAGGGATTCTGGCAGTGCATGGACACGCTGCGCGAGAAACGCCTGCTGGAATCCTACTGGCAATCCGGGGACGCACCGTGGCGCGTCTGGTGACGGCGGCCTTCTGGGCAGATCGGCGCGTCTTCGTCACGGGCGCGACGGGCATCGTCGGCGGTTGGCTCGTCAAAGACCTCCTCGCGGCGGGCGCGCATGTCGTCGCGCTGGTGCGGGACCCCGATCCTCAAACCGAGTTCTACCGTTCGGGCGACTACCGGCGCACGGCGATTGTCCACGGGCGGCTGGAGGATTTCTGGACGCTCGATCGCGCGATCAACGAGCACGAGATCGAGACGGTCTTTCATCTCGCGGCGCAGCCGATCGTTGGCGTCGCCCATCGTGCGCCCTTGCAAACCTTCGAGGCGAATATCCGCGGGTCGTATAACCTGCTCGAAGCGTGCCGACAGCACGCTACGCTCGTCCGGCGGGTCGTCATCGCTTCAAGCGACAAGGCATACGGCACGCAGCCCGTCCTCCCGTACACGGAGGAGATGCCCCTGCAGGGGCAATATCCGTACGAAGTCTCGAAGAGTTGCACCGACCTGATCGCGCAATCCTATTTCGCCACCTACGGTGTGCCGGTCGCCATCGCGCGGTGCGGGAATATCTACGGCGGCGGCGACCTGAACTGGAGCCGGATCGTCCCGGAGACGATCCGCGCCTGCCTCGGCGGCGTTCGCCCGGTGATCCGCAGCGATGGGACATTCGTGCGCGACTACATCTACGTCAAGGATGTCAGTCGGGCATATCTGCGGATCGCGGAAGAGATGGATGATCCGCGGGTGCGCGGCGAGGCATTCAACTTCAGCCCCGAGCAGGCCGTGACGGTGCTCGAACTCGTCAGGCGCATCCAGCGGTTAATGGACTGCGCGCATCTGACGCCGGATGTGCGGAACACCGCGCAGGGCGAGATCCACTCGCAATATCTCGATGCGACAAAGGCGAAGCGGGTGCTCGGCTGGGAACCCCGGTACACGATGGAGGAAGGGCTCGCGGAAACGATCGCCTGGTACAAGGAGTATGTGATGCGGGACGATCAAGGCGCGCCGCGAACGGCGGTCGTGGGGACGCGATGACGACGGAAACGACGTGCCGCTCCTGTGGCAGCGACAAGCTTCAGACCATCCTTTCGCTTGGCCGCACCCCGCTCGCCAACTCGCTCCTCACCGAAGCGGATCTTAATCTGCCGGAGCCAACCTACCCGCTGGACCTCGTCTTCTGCGCCGATTGCACGCTCGTGCAGATCACCGAAACCGTCCCGCCGGAGGTGCTGTTCGGCGATTACCTTTACTTTTCCTCCTTTTCGGACACGATGCTCCAGCACGCGGCGGCGCTCACGAAGCGTCTGACGGCCGCGTGCCACCTTGACGCGGAAAGCCTCGTGGTCGAGATCGCCAGCAACGACGGCTATCTGCTGCAATACTACCGGGATGCGGGCGTCCCCGTCCTCGGCATCGAGCCTGCTCGGAACATCGCACGGGTCGCGGAGGAGCGCGGCATCCCGACGATCGCCGAGTTCTTCAACGCGGCGGTGGCGCGGCGGCTGGCGGCGACGGGGCAGCGCGCGGACGTGATACACGCGAACAATGTGCTCGCCCATGTCGCGGATCTCAACGGCGTCGTCGCGGGCATCAGCATCCTCCTCAAGGAGGACGGCGTCGCCGTGATCGAAACGCCGTATGTCAAGGAGATGATTGACAAGGGCGAGTTCGATACGATCTACCACGAACATCTCTGCTATTACTCGCTGACGGCATTGGATCATCTCTTCCGCCGCCACGGCCTGACGATCGTGGATGTCGAGCGGCTGGACATTCATGGCGGGTCGTTGCGCGTCTTCGCCGCGAAGCACGGGCCACCCGCCGATGCAGTCACGCGGCTTCTGGCGGAGGAAGCGGCATGGGGCGTGGAGCGCGGCGACTTCTACGCCGGTTTCGGGCAGAAGGTCGCCCAGCTGCGGAGCGACCTGCGCGGCCTCCTCGAACGCCTCAAGAGGGACGGGAAGCGAATCGCCGTCTATGGCGCGTCCGCGAAGGGGAGTACGCTGCTCAACTACTGCGGCATCGGCGATGAGACCCTCGATTTCGTCGTGGACCGCAGCACGGCGAAGCAGGGGCGCTACACACCGGGCACGCACCTGCCGATTCTCCCACCGGAGCATCTTCTGGAGGCGATGCCGGCGTACGTGCTCCTGCTGACCTGGAACTTCGCGGACGAAATCCTCGCGCAGCAGGCGGCCTATCGGGAGCGGGGCGGGAAGTTCATTATTCCTATCCCGGAGTTGCACATCGTATGAGAAACGCCGTATGAAATTCACCGAGACCAATATCCCCGGTGCATACATCATTGATATCGAGCCGATTGCGGATGAGCGCGGCTTCTTCGCGCGGACCTGGGCGCAGGACGAGTTCGCCGCGCACGGCCTGACCCCGGATCTGGCGCAGTGCAATCTCTCGTACAACCACCATAAGGGGACGGTACGCGGCATGCACTGGCAGGCCCCACCGCACGCGGAGACGAAACTGGTCCGCTGCACGCAGGGCGGCATCTACGATGTCATCGTGGACATCTGCGCGGATTCGCCGACGTATCGGCAATCGGTCGGTGTGGAACTGACGGCGGAGAACCGCCGCGCCTTGTATATCCCCGAGGGATGCGCACACGGCTTCCAGACGCTCGAAGACGCCACAGAGGTCTTCTATATGATCACGGAATACTACACACCATCGGCGGCGCGTGGCATGCGCTGGGACGACCCGGCGATCAATGTGACGTGGCCTCTCGATGTGACGGTGATCTCCGAACGGGACGCGCAGTACCCGGATTTCGCTCCCTGAACGCATGGCGGTCGCCCCGCGCGGCACGCCGAGGACAAGACAAGATGCAGACTGACCGAGCGTGCGACGTGATCATCTGGGGGGCGGCGGGCCACGCGAAGGTGCTCGCGGAGTGTCTCTCCTATCGCCGGGACCGAATCGTCGCGCTCTTCGACAATAACCCCGCCGTCTCATCCCCCATTGCTGGCGTGCCCTGCTACACCGGTATGGCGGGCCTGGAGCAATGGCGAGTCACCAAACCGGCGGGGCAGGTGCATTTCCTGATCGCCATCGGCGGCGACAAGGGGCGAGATCGCATCGCGTTGCATCGCATGTTGGAGCAGGCAGGATTGACCGCGCTGTCCGCTATCCACCCGACCGCGTTCGTCGCGAGGGATGCGATGGTCGGCATGGGCTGTCATATCCTGGCGGGAGCGCGGGTCTGCGTCGAGTGCAAGATCGGAATGCAGAGTATTATCAACACGCTGGCGAGTGTGGATCACGAGTGTACGCTCGGCAACGGTGTCCATGTCGCTCCGGGCGCCACGCTGACGGGTTGCGTCCGGGTGGGGGACTTCACTATGATTGGCGCGGGTGCGGTCATCCTGCCTCGCGTGACAATCGGCGCGAACACCGTCATCGGGGCTGGCGCGGTCGTGACGCGGGATATCCCGGATAATGTCGTCGCCTACGGCAATCCGGCCCGTATCGTGCGGAACCGAGCATAGGTGCCATCGCCACGGCCGCACCGGGCGACCACCCACGAGAGATAAAGGAGTAACGGCGATGGAACGCATTCCTGTTTCCGGCCCATGGATCACGGAAAAGGAGATCAGTTACGTGACCGATGCCGTGACGAATGCCTGGTACGGCAACGCGAACATGTATCACGAGCGCTTCGAACCTGCGTTTGCCGCCTACGTCGGCAGAAAGTATGCCATCGCGCTGCCATCATGCACCTCTGCTCTCCATCTTTCGATGCTCTTCCTCGACCTCGGGCCGGGCGACGAGGTGATCGTCCCCGATGTCACTTGGATTGCATCGGCGGCGCCTATCTCCTACGTCGGGGCCACACCAGTCTTCGCAGACATCGACACCCGCACTTGGTGCCTGGACGCCGCGTCGTTCGAGCGCGCGATCACGCCGCGCACGCGCGCGGTGATCAGCGTCGATCTGTACGGCAACATGCCGGACATGGACGCGATCCTCGATGTCGCGGAGCGGCATAACGTCGCCGTCATCGAAGATGCCGCCGAGGCGATCGGCTCGCTCTACCGGGGCAAGAAAGCGGGCAGTTTCGGCCTGACGAGCGTCTTCAGTTTCCACGGATCGAAGACGCTGACGACGGGCGAGGGTGGCATGTTGGTCACGGACGACCGGCAGATGTACGAGCGGTGCCTCTTCCTGCGGGACCACGGGCGCCAGCCGGGCGCGAAGACCTTCTTCAACACGGAGATCGGCTACAAATACCGCATGTCCAGCATGCAGGCAGCGCTCGGATTGGCGCAGTTGGAGCGGATCGACGAGTTGATCGCGCACAAGCGCGAGATCTTCCGCTGGTATGAGGAGCGGCTGGCCGGGATGGACGGCGTGACGCTCAACTATGAGGCACCAGAGACGCTGAATACCTACTGGATGGTCAGCGTCGTCCTCGATCCGAAGTTCGGCATCGAGAAGGACGAACTGATGCAGTTCATGAGCGACAACAACATCGATTGCCGCCCCTTCTTCCGTCCGCTCAGTTCGTTGCCCGCGTATGCGGATCTGCAACGGACGGCGGAGGCGCAGGCCCGGAACACCGTCAGTTACGAACTGAGTCCATACGGACTCAACCTACCCTGCGGCATGAACATGACGGAGGAGAAGGTGGCATACGTCTGCACCGTGATGAAGAGCATCCTCAAAGAGAGTGGCGTGCGTGTATAGCCTTGTACTGCCCGGTGTCGCCCACGGCGCAGCGTCGGGGTGCGCCGTCGCAACGCGCATCGTGCGGTCGAACGGGCCATGAAAACATCTCTCACGCGCCGCGAGTTGGAGGACTACGTCTCCAGCCAGCTTAACGTCTTTTTCCCCGATCCGCATCATGTCGATCTGCGCGACTATCCGCAGGCAGTCAAACTCGCTCTGCAGCGGCTCGATTACTGCTTCATGCACTCGGCGCTCCGCCACTATTGCGCCAATGGCGAAACGATCTTCAACCATCTCTACTCGGATCATTACGTCATGTTCCTCTGGTTTCTCTCGAACACCGTCTGGCGGGAGTATGGCCCGACGCCCGTGGCGGACAAGCTCTACGGCCTGAATAAGTACCTGCACGGACTCGATTGCACTTTCACGACTGGGCTGCCCGATGTCTTTTTCCTCTTCCATACGGTCGGCACGGTGCTCGGTAAAGCGACGTATGGCAATTTCTTCGTCGCGTCGCACGGCTGCACCATCGGCTCGCACAACGGTATGTATCCGACGATGGGCGTCGGTGTTGCGCTCACTGCGCACGCATCGATTATTGGCGGCTGTACGATCGGCGATCGGGTCTCAATCGGCAGCAATACAGCGATCTTTAAGCGCGACATCCCGGATGATACGACCGTGTACCGCGACGAGGCCGGCGCGATCATCTCCCGCCGCGCCGACGTTTGCTACGCACAGCGGCTCCTGACAGTGGATTTACAGCAGGCACCAACCGCTCGGACGCAATCGGCGGCAGAGCGATGAGCACCGTGACAGCGCCGGTCACATCGAAGGACGTACGCATCGCGCCGACCATCTCGCGCAATATCGTCGCGAATTTCGTCGGCGTCGCGTGGACGGGGCTGATGGGACCGGCGCTCGTTCCCGTCTACATCCGGTTCATGGGGATCGAGGCGTACGGGCTGGTCGGCATCCTCACGACACTCCAAGCCGTCTTCACGCTGCTCGACCTCGGCCTGAGCACGACCCTGAACCGCGAGTTGGCCCGGCTATCGCTCTGCGACGACCGGGCGGAGGAAACGCGCGACCTCGTCCGCACCGTCGAATTTCTCTATTGGTCCGTCGCCGCGCTGATCGCGCTCATCCTCGCGCTGGCTACCCCGTTGCTCGCGACGCACTGGATTCACGCACAAAATCTCTCGCCGGGGATCATCCGGCAGGCGTTCGTTATCATGGGGCTTATTCTCGCCATCCAATTCCCTTTCGCGCTCTACTCGGGCGGCTTGATGGGGCTGCAACGGCAGGTGTTGCTCAATGGGATCGCCGTCGTTATCGCCACGGCGCGGGGGCTCGGGTCGATCCTGCTCCTCTGGCTCGTCGCACCGACGATTGAGGTCTTCTTCGCGTGGCAACTGGCCATGACGCTGCTCCAAACTGGTTTGAGCGCGATTTTCCTCTGGCGCAGCCTGCCGCACACGACAACGCGGCCACGATTCCGGCCGTCGCTCCTGCGTGCGACATGGCGCTTCGCCGCCGGATTGATCGGTATTTCCATCTTCGCCCTCCTGCTCATGCAGGGGGATAAAATCCTCCTCAGTCGGCTGCTTGCCCTGGATGAATTCGGCTATTACGCGCTCGCCGCCGTGGTCGCGTCCGGCTTATATATCGTCGTGCTGCCGGTCTTTTCGGCCGTCTTCCCCCGATTCTCCCAACTGATCGCCAGCGATGACGAACCCTCGCTCCGGGCCCTCTATCACAACAGTTGCCAGATCGTCTCGGTCACACTCCTCCCGGTTGCCGTGATCGTGGCGCTCTTCGCGCCGGAAATCCTGCGAGTCTGGACGCGGAATCCCGTTGTCGTGCAGCACGCCCATCTCCTAGTCAGTCTGCTCGTGATCGGGAGCGCGCTCAATGGCCTCCTGACCCTCCCCTATGCGCTGCAGCTGGCCGCTGGATGGACGAAACTGGCCTTCTATCAGAACGCCATCGCGGTGACGTTGCTCATGCCGCTCCTCTTCTGGGCGACGCATCGGTACGGCGCTGTCGGGGCGGCGGCGATTTGGATCACCGTGAACGCGGGCGCCGTGCTGTTCAGCATCCAGGTGATGCATACCCGGCTCCTGCGCGGCGAGCAATGCCGCTGGTATACGCGTGACGTTGGCCTCCCGCTGGTGGGCCCGCTGGCTGTCGCGCTGCTCGGGCGCAGGCTCTTCCCCATACACCCGTCGACATCGGTGATTCTCGGTGGCCTGACGCTCGTCTCTTGCGCCGCACTCCTCGCCGCTTGTATCCTCACCCCGCTCACGCGCGACTGGTTGGCGAAACGGCTGCTACCCGGCCGCTTCGCGAAGGAACACTATGCAGACTAGTCCGCCCGTGATTTCCGCGATCATCCCCACATACCGCAGGCCGGAGATGCTCGAACGCGCCATCCGTAGCGTGCTGAATCAGACCTATCCGCACCTCCGGGTCCGTGTGTTCGACAATGCATCCGGCGATGAAACTGCGGCGGTCGTCGCGGCAATCGGGCGCGAGGACTCGCGTGTAGCCTACTACTGCCACCCGGAAAATATCGGCATGAGCGCGAACTTCGCCTATGCGATGGCGCACGTCGAAACGCCCTATTTCTCGATGCTGTCGGACGACGACTACTATCACCCCACGTTCTACGAGACCGCGATGGATGGCTTCGCGCGGTATCCAGACGTGATGCTCTCCGCAGCGGCGACGGTCATGGTCCATGCCAACGGGAGTGTGCAGGTGGGATCACCAGCTGAGGGGTATTTCACCCCACCCGAAGGCTTCCTCCTCTGGACACAAACGCGGGGACCGGCGGTCACCAGCATGGTCTTCCGCCGGGACGTCATCGAGCGTGTCGGTCTGATCGATCAGACGATCTTCCATGCCGACATCGACTATCTCTGGCGTATCACCGCGCGGTTCCCGTTCGTCACATCAGCACGACCGGGGCTCATCTTCACGATCCACGCACGGCAAAGCACGCGCCAAGCCGACATGGAGACGCCAGTGCGAAGTTATCTCCTGCTGCGGGAGCGAGTACGCGCCACCCCGGATGTGTCCCCGCTGGTGCGGAAGACCGTCGATGCCTTCCTGCGGGCGCGCCTCTCACGGTCGGTCCTCTATGCCGGCCTCGCTGCGATCGGAAAGGGGGACGATCGACACGGCGAGCGTGCGGCGACGATCCTCCGCACGTCGTTCGATCAGAAAGGGCGCGCGGCCCTGCTCGGTCTCCTCGCGCGCGGCTGCGGGTACATCCCCCCCGTGCGCTGGCCCGCTCGCCTGCTCGTCCGTGCGGCTGTCCATGCGGCCACGACTCTCGCTCAATTCGAACGCGATACCCGATCAAACAGCGCGCTACGTGCGGAGATCACGGCGTTCACCCGGCAGGTAAGGGTACTGTCCGCACCTTCCGGAGCGTCATCGCGGGGCGGCGGGCCACAGCCCGTGCGGCAGAGGGGGGGAGAATGAGCACACGCTTCACCGTGGTAATTCCGACGCGCGAACGGTGGGATACCCTCGAATGGGCGCTCAAAACGTGTGTCACACAAGACTACGACAATCTCGAAATTCTCGTTAGCGATAACAACAGTGCTGACAAGACGGAAGAAGTCGTGCGCTCTTGCGGCGACCCGCGCATCCGCTACGTGAATCCCGGTCGCCGCCTCAGCATGACCGATAACTTCGAGTTCGCATTGTCGCACGTCACCGGCGGCTTCATCACCTGCATCGGCGATGACGACGGGCTACTCCCCAACGCGCTCAATGAACTCGACGTCGTGATTCGCCACTACCAAACCCAGGCGATCACCTGGCGCCGACAGGTCTATTACTGGCCGGGGTACGTCCGCCCGGTCTTCGCGAACACGCTCCACATGAGCCTGTTTCAGAATGACGATGTGCGCGAGGTGGACGCCGCCAAAATGCTGCGGGACGTCATCGCCTTCCGCCGACCCTACTACGACATCGCCACCTTCGACTTTTACGAACTCCCCTCGATCTATTATAGCTTCGTCGACTACGAGGTCGTGCGCGCCGTGATCGCGCGATCGGGCCGGTTGTTCCACTCCATCACGCCCGATATGTATTCGTCGATCGCGATCGCCTGCATGATCGATCGGTATCACTTCGCATCGCACGCGTACGGGTTGGTGGGGGTGTCTCGCCATAGCAACGGCGCGAGTTACATGTCGAACAACTATCGGGCGGACACGACATCGCCGGGGCAGAAATATCTCAGCGAGAATACGCTTGCGTTCCATCCCGACCTCGTCATGGCCCCATCGAGCGCCATTCTCCTCGCGGAGTCATATCTCCAGGCGCGGGATCATCTGGGGTACCCGGAGAAGTGCGCCGTGGATCTCCGCGACGTGATCCGCGCCGCCGTGGAGGATCGCAACTCCCTACCGGACCCGGCACATTACGCGGCCATTATCCAGGCGGTCGAACAGATCGCCGCGATGCACGGCCTTGAGGAGTACGCGCGCGAGGTGATGACACGGTACCATTATCGGTCGCTACCCGTCCTCATCGGAGCGGCAGCGCGCCTGGCTTTCTCACCCAACTCGATCTTTCAGTGTGACCGCATGGGCGTGACGAATATCTACGAGGCCGCACTCGCCTTCGACCGCTTGCGCGCGAAATACCGATCGCCGGTGACAAAGAGTGCGGTCTATCTCACCAAGGCCGTTGCGAAAGTCAAGCCTTTCGTGGGGTTGGCTCTCTCTGCTGGCAAAACTGGTCTCCTCGCCAGGGAACGCGCGTAATACTGCATAATAATGGCCGACGGTGCACCGCGAGGCGCCTATTTGGGGGATGGCGCGACCAGGCTCTGGTAGACCCGCTCCACGCGTTCGACGTGGGTCTGGAGATCGAACCGACGTGGTACGGGAATGCGGGCCTCCTTCGCGGCGGGCGCCACAATCGCGTCCGCCAGTGCGTCGGGATCGCGTGGTGGGACCAGTGTCACATGCTCCCCGATCACCTCCTGTACAGAGTGGCCCGAGGTCGCGATGACCCGACTGCCGAGCGTAGCTGCTTCGATGGCAGCGTAGCCAAAGCCTTCGGAGACGGACGGGATAACCACGCAATCCGCGCTAAGCAGATAGCCCGGCAGATCGGACCGCGGCACGGGGTCCAGCACGGTGATGTGGTCAGTGAGGCCCAGTTTGGCAATCTGCTGGAGAATCCGTCGGTACTGATCGCGCGGGTCATCGGCGAGCAGCATGACAAGATGGCTGTTGGGCAGGCGATCACGGACGCGCGTGGCGGCTTCGATCAGGTACTCTACACCCTTCGAGATGCCAGGCCGACCGAAGTAGAGATAGAGATACGTGTCGGGGGCCAGGCCCCGCTCCTCCTTCATCCGCCGCGGTGTGTGGCGCGCGGCATCCCAGAATGCGTAGTCGACGGCGGGGTAGACAACGGAAGTACGGGATGATGCTATGCCCGCGAGCCGCACCAGGCGCCCCCGGGTATATTCTGAATCGCACAGGTAGTGCGCAAACATAAGGTGCAACGCCATCCACTCGAAACAACGGAAGGCGTGCCCGGCCAACGGATGCAAACCAAGGAGATTATTCCACTGATCGGCGAAGATTTCGTGGACGGTCAGGACGGCTGGTTTCCGCGCAACAAATGCCGCGAGTCGGCCAGGGAGAGCCGCGTTGTACGTGGTGGTGTGGATGATATCGGCATGGAAAGCGTGTCGGATCGCCGCGGGGAGACCCGCGACGGTGAACAGGTATCGCCGCGCACGCTGGGGGGTCCTGATGCGGAGGATTTCGACGCCTTTGCGCATCTCTCGCACCGGCGTACCCGGCAAATGCAACGTGATGACACGCACCTGATGACCGTTGCGGGCGAGTGCCTCACTCAGATGGTCGAAGAGGATCTCGACGCCGCCGACGTGTGGCGGGAAGTATTCCAGGATAAAGAGGATTCGTAGTGGACGCATTACCCCTCGATCGGTCCGGTGAGGATGCTTGCCGAGCATACTGCCGGGCGGCGTGGCCAGAAGAGCCGCCGCCGCAGCTGGTGGCGCGCCGATCCGTGCCCTGTCACATGTCGGAGGCTGTATATGCTATCCCCCGGTGCGTGTCAAGTGACCGCCTCACTTGACACGTCGCAATCCCCTCGCTATCGTTGCCGGGTGCGAGTCCGCGAATCACCGCTCGAAGACTGCTCGAGGTGCACGTCGAATTATGGCGAAACTCACTGATGCCACGGATCAATACGAGCAATTTTATTATCAGAACTGCTGCGGCAAGATTCCCTATGATCGCACCAACCAACAATGGCTGACGTTCTTCGGTGATGTCGCGGATTCCATCGTTCGTAAAATAGGGCCGGCATCCGTTCTCGATGCTGGCTGTGCGATGGGTTTCCTCGTTGAGTCGCTGCGCGATCGCGGCGTCGAAGCGTTTGGCGTGGACGTCTCAGCGTATGCGATCCAACGGGTACGCGAGGATATCGCGCCTTTTTGCTGGGTGGGTTCCGTCCTTGATCCCTACCCCCGGCGATACGATCTGATCGCGTGTATCGAAGTCGTTGAGCATCTCTCCCCCCGGGATGGTCGCAGAGCGATCGCCAATCTGTGTGACGCGAGCGATGACGTGCTCTTTTCATCGTCTCCGGAAGATCATCACGAAACGACCCATCAGAACGTCCAGGAGCCAGACTACTGGGTGGAGCTGTTTGCCGAATATGGCTTCTGGCGTGATGCCACCTTCGATGCGTCCGTCATTGCGCCGTGGGCGATGCGTTTTCGCAGGGGTGACGGCCCCACGCGCGAATTGGTCGTCCAGTACGAACGACGTCTCTGGCATTTGACGAAGCAGGCAACGGCGATCCGTGATGCGTCGAAGGAAGCCAACGAGAGTCTGGCTAAGATTGAGCGTCGTCTGGTTGAGGCCGAGCAGACGATCGAGCGACGCGAGGACGCGCACGCGGCAGAGATAAGAAATTGGGAGCGACGTCACTCATCGGCGATCCAGCGCCACTCATCGGACATGCAGCAGCTTAATGCGAACTTGAGAGCGGAGAAATTGATCGTTGCCTCATGGCGCCGACAAGTTGCGGACGAACATCACGGTCATGTCGCATTAAGCAATCAGCTCAATCGCTATGCAGCCGACCTGGACGCACTCCGCAATCAGCATGCAGCCGACCTGGATGCACTCCGCAATCAGCTTAACCGCTATGCAGCCGATCTGGACGCACTCCGCGCAACTCGGACGGTTCGCCTCGCCCGCGCGGCGGGCGTAATCGGACACCAGGTAGGGTTGTGTTTCTCGGTGATCGGGAATGTCTTGGCGAACCCCCTTCTCCGCGTCACAAGGCCGATGTGTGGAGCGCTCGACCGACCGCCGCAAGCGGACGCAACGGTATCCGACACCCTTACGGTTTCCGGATGGGCGACGTCTCGTGCGGCCCCAATAGCGAAAGTCGAAGCAATCCTTGATGCGCAACTCCTCGGTGCCGTGTGGTATGGCGTCGAACGATCCGATGTTCTCGCCGCGCGCCCATGGGAGCATGCGGCACACTGTGGCTTTGAGCAGATGTTTGAACTCTCCCGAACCCTTGTTGGGTCAGGCCCCCATACCCTCATCGTGCGGGTGTCGGATGCGCGAGGAAATTACCAGGACTACACCCGAAACATTACCATCGAGCGACCGGTACGAGATACACTGCCGCCTGCACTAAATGATGCTCCGCTCGCGTATGAGGACTGGATCGCACTCAATGAGCCCGATGCGGCGGCGTTGCGCCGTCAGCGTCGCTATGCGCGCCATCTGGCGTATCGCCCGCTCATGAGCGTTATTACCCCAGTCTACAACCCACCGCCGGCAGTATTGCAAGCAGCCATTGATTCTGTGCGCAACCAAACCTACGATCATTGGGAACTCTGCCTGGTAGATGGCGCGTCGCCGAACCCGGAAATTGGTGAAATCCTTCGGGATTACGCCGCACAGGATCCGCGTATCCGTGTGCAGTTCCTCGATCGGAACCTCGGCATCGCAGGGAATACGAACGCGGCGCTCGCGATGGCGAATGGCGAGTTTGCGGCGCTGCTCGACCATGATGATGAACTCGCCCCGCACGCGCTCTGGGAGATCGCCTTGCTTCTGAACGAACACCCCAGCGCGGATATGATCTATAGTGACGAGGATAAGCTGGACGAACAGGGATTGCGCCATCAGGCCTTCTTCAAGCCGGATTGGTCGCCGGATCTGTTCCGCTCGATGATGTATACCTGCCATCTCGGTGTCTACCGAACGCGTCTCCTGCAGGAGATCGGCGGATTCCGCGAGGGATTTGATGGTGCGCAAGACTACGACCTCGTGTTGCGATTCACGGAGCGCTGTGCGCACATTCTTCACATCCCGAAGGTGCTCTATCACTGGCGCATGTTGCCGGGTTCGGCGTCTGTCAGCATTGACAACAAGTCCTATGCCGTCGCTGCGCAGATCCGTTCGGTATCGGAGCATTGCGAGCGTATCGGGTGGGATTGCTCCGTTGCCCCCGACCTCGAACCCCGTCTCGTCGGGGGCGTTATCCGTGTTCAGCACCACGTTCGCAACCAGCCACGCGTAGGTATCATTATCCCAACACGCGATCATTGCGATGTGCTCCAACAATGCATCGAGAGTATCAGGGAACGCACCACGTATCAGAACTATGAAATTGTCGTCGTTGATAATGACAGCGTACAGGAGGCAACGAAAGCATATTTAGCCTCACTGAACCAGTTCACGAACATTCGCGTGCTTCCATGGTCCGGTGCATTTAATTACGCCGCTATTCACAACTCCATCGCGGCGCAGCTTCAAAGTGATCTTCTCCTCTTTCTCAACAACGACACTACCGTCATTTCCCCTGACTGGCTCGAGGAAATGGCGGGACACGCGATGCGTCCGGACGTTGGTGCGGTCGGAGCACGGTTGCTCTATCCGAATCGAACATTGCAGCACGGCGGCATCATTCTGGGCATCGGAGGGGTCGCAAGCCATTCGCATCTTCGCCTGCCTGCGGATGAGTTCGGGTATTTCGGACGAGCCCGCGCCATTCAGAATTTTTCCGCCGTCACAGGCGCATGCATGATGACACGACGAGAGGTATTTCTTCGCATGGGGGGGTTCGATAAGCGCAATCTACCCGTCACATTCAATGATGTCGACTATTGTCTCCGACTTCGAGAGCAAGAGATGCTCATTGTCTGGACCCCGTATGCCGAGTTGATTCATTACGAATCTCAAAGCCGCGGCCGCGAACTCTCCGCGCAGTTCCAAGCCGAAGAGGCATACATGCGGGAACGCTGGGAGGGGATCCTTCAACATGATCCCTATTACAATGTCAACCTCACACTCGCTCGCGAGGACTACTCGTTGGCTGCCACGCCTCGCTATTGATGACCAATCCTCGTAAAACTCGCGCGGATTGTGCGGGCGGTGATCGGTGAAGCGGTGGAGGCGGTGACACCCAGCGATGCCGCAGGATGGTTCCGCCACTGCGGCCACCACCCCACGGGCCAATATCTATCACCCTCGCTCTCACATATCAGGATGGACAAGAATTCGGGGGCAGTTCAACCCGCGAGGCGGGAACTCCACATTGACTGGCTCCCCGATTATCCGGAAGCCTTCCAGTACATGGCGCACCTCAATCATCGTCCCGGAGGTGGCGATTGAGGAGAAAAACGCTCCCGGCAAGGACGCAACACGCGCCTCCCAGGATAATCCGCCAGAAAGGGGCGAGGAAGACGGTCATCCGGCCCCAGACCTGACCCGGAATCGTAATCAGGCGGCCAGATGCCGGCATATACATGACCCGGAAACGCGCGGTCCCCTCAATGGGCTTGTCATTGACGGACAAGACGTAGCCCTCCGCCTTGATACGCGTGTCCATCCACCAACTGATTGCATCTGGCGGCCCGCCATCTGCTCGTAGCGTGACCCGCAATGGTTGCCTCGGTTCGACGACAAGTGGCGGCGAGAAGGAGACCGTGAGGAAGGCATTATCCACGAGTGTTTCCTTGTTCACCGTGCGCGTCGCCAGATCGGTCCAACGCCCGTCCATCCGTGTCTGCACGTTCACCGTGATGAGGCCGTGGTTCACGCGCTGATACGTCGCCAGGAAGAGCGCGACTGAGGAGATATGCGTGCCCGTAACGGGGATCTGCTGCGCGACGGTGATTCCCGCGAAGATACCGGTCACCGGGCGGATCGCGCCATCGTCCGCGGACGGCGCGGTCGCGGAAGCGCCAATAATTGTGACCGGAGCGGGGGAAGGGGTCGGCGGGACCGTATCCTCGCCGGTCGGCACCGTGACAGGCTGCAGCGCGATCAGGAGTATGACGAACACCCCGAGACCGGTGGGCGCGATGTAAGGCACGAAACGAGTAAACCGATGCCTCATCCAATCACCACACCATAGTAACGCGCGAGCACGGTGGCGAGGCCGACCAGGTACAGCCAGAGCATGAACACCGGGGCGAACCGCAGGGCGAGCGGATGCTCGCGGCAGAGATGATCCCATCCGGAGAGCAAGAGAAAGAGGAGCGGCGCGAGGATCGGGAAGAAATATCGCCCCTGCAAGCCGACGAGCGCGCCTGTCTTCAGCAATGTTTGGTAATCTACGCCGATGAAGAGGAAAATGGCCTGCGCGGCGAGCATCCCGAGCAGAAGCGAAAGCGCGCGCCGCCGCTGCGGTTGCAGGACGAGTTGGACCAGCAGTCCGAGCGCCCCGACCATGTAGAGAACGCCGATGGGTGTGAAGATCCGTTCCGGCATCGGCGCATCCAGCCAGCCGAAGTCTCCCCAGAAACTCTTGAGGAGGAGCCAGTCAAAGTAGATTCCTCCCTGAGACCGCTTGATGCCCAGATACGATATCAGCGAATACCTGACCGCCGCGGTCGCACCTGTTCCTGACCTCCCGACATCGCCGTAGTAGTGCACCCGGAAGAGCGCCCATGGCCCATAGGTGGCGATCATTCCCGCCGTGTACGCGCCGAGCGTCATGAACGCCACCTTGACACTTCGCCACGACCTCCGCAGCGTGGAGAGCGCGTTCGCTACCACAACCAGACCCGCAACCGCAACGATCGCGATGATCGAAGGTTTCGTCGCGAGCGCAAGCCCGCTCGCGATGCCGAGCGCGAGGGCGAGCGGGCGTGAGGCATCGTGCTGCCGATACATCCGGACAGTCAGCCAGATGATGATCGTCGCGCCGAGGTCCGCGCCGGCATCGTTGTTGACGGTCGCGGTGATGAACGCGTACATCGGCATGAGCGCCATACACAGGCCCACCGCCCACCCCCAGCGTCGCTGACGGCGGATCTCGTACCCCATCAGATAGCCGAAGACGCAACTGAGGGCGCCGAGAACGGCCGACCCACATCGCACGGCGAAGAGCCGGGAGAGGATGGGCGCATCGCGGAACAACCAATACGGCGCCGCTTCGAAGAGATAATAGAGCGGCGGATACGGCGTCGCGCGCGCACCGGCAGCACTTCGCCGTGCCTCCACAGAGGTCTCATATGTTTGTGCGGTGCGGTAATCGTAGACGATAGGCACGAAGGGAATGATGCCTACGCCGCCGTTGACGACGGTGGACAACTGACCGAAGAACGTCTGCCCCGCGCTTACCTCCCACTCCGGAGGATATTCAGGCGCCTTCACAAACGGAGGGTGTGGAATTTCCTTCTGTTCAACAATATGTGAGATATAGATGTAGTGGTCCGGTTCATCTGGCGCTTGCCACGGTGGCACGACGACTGCCCAGATAACGCGCGCGCCGAGCGCGATGGCAAATACGAGCATCAGATCACGCATGAGATGCATGCGACGATTAGCGCCAGAAGAGGCGGGCGAGGGGGCAGGGCGCCCCCGACGCACCCCCGACTCGACAAGCGCCGGGATGCAGCGCACGAGCCCGATCCATGCCCTTCGCGCGAGGCTCGGCGCGTCCGGGCGACCGAATGGTAGCGCGAGCGCCATAGATGAGAAATATGCGCCGATGTAGATGCAAACAGCGACCCATATGAATGAGGCGTCTCCCTGGATCGGCCCGATTTGCAGGAGCGCGAAGGTCAGGAATGCGGTGCATGCGGCGCCGACTGTCCACGCGGCCACCGCACCATAGCCCGCCCACGCAGAGCAGCGCCATCGCGCGATCCAGAGGAGCGCGAGCGCGAGCGCCGCCACTGCGGGAAGCGCCCAGAGGAGCCAAATCCGCCGTTGCACCGGCGACCACGCCTCCGTCTTGTCCACCGAGACGCTCTTGATCATCGTGCCGAGTGTTCGGTTGTCGCTGCGGGGCTTGAAGGAAGTCGTGAGGAGCTTGACCTCGGTCTGCCTGCCCCCCCAATCGAACGGCGTAAACCGAAGGCTGAGCGGCTGGAAGTCCGGGTTTCGCGGGTCTGGGCGAAGCTCCCCGACTTCCTTCCCATTGACGATGACTCGCACGGGAGCATCCGGCCCCCCGGCCACCGCCGCGCTGCGCACTTCAAAGGTCATGGTGACAGGAGCGCGCACGAGAAAGTTGAATACAAGGGTTGCGCGCTCCTGCGTCCAGACGTATCGCCTCCCGGCGGGGTCTGTCTCCGTGGGATACCACCCGCGCTGAGCAGCGATCTCCGGCGCCCGCGCGAAGCCGTCGGGCGTATACGTCGCTCGGAGCTTGGGCCACGTCATGAGCATTGCCGCGAAGAGAACGATCGCCAGGATTCCCGCCGATGAGAGGGCCAGCCATACATTCCAGTGCGGGGCGATGATGCGTTGGGCGGGTCTCCACTTCCGCAGCAAGCACACCGCCCTGACGCCGAGCGTAATAGACAACGCACAGAGTACGACGACGGTAATGATCGGTTCGCGCACGACCTCGACGGCGGCGACGAAGAGCGCCACGATTAGGAATGGAAACGGGGGCTGTCGCATCGAGCAATGCCCGGCGCGCATAAAGTCTCTAACCGCAGACTTGAGGATTGCTCGGGTGACTACTATTCTCCTCCACATTGCTACCGGTGTGCTCCTACCCTCACAGGATTCAGGTTGACTTTTGCCGGGCGATGAAGCGGCGGGGGTACTCGTGACCGCTCGACCGAGAGGAGATCTGGATGCAGTTCCTACCGGCGGCGATGATACACCAGTTCCGCCCCTTCGCGCCATTCTTCAAACACAGGGCTTATGCGAAGAAGCGGGCGGAAGGGAAAACGGCGCGTGATCACGAAGGCCGCCGGGGAAACGCACACGGAACGGGCGTATGCCGTCACCTCCGCTGCTCTCGGCCTCCTACGACTTTGAATAAGCCCTGATGAGGGAATGGCGGGGAGTTGACAGATACGGTGCGCTGGGTATACTCGCGGCGGTAGGACGGGACGAAGGTAGGGATATGACAGGACAGACAACCACCGCAGCCCCCATTATTGAAGTGCACGATGTCTCGCGCCGTTTCGTGCTCCATCACGAGCGGCCGAAGACGTTTCACGAACTCTTCGTGCGCACGCTGGAACGCGATCGAGGGCGGCGAGAAGATTTCTGGGCGCTGAAGGATATCAATCTGACCGTCTACCCCGGCGACTCCGTCGGCATCATCGGGCGCAACGGCTCCGGCAAGAGCACGCTGCTGAAGTTGATCGCCGGGCTGATGCAGCCAACCAGCGGCACTGTCGCTGTCTATGGCACCATTGCCGCGCTCCTCGAAGTGGGCGCCGGTTTCCACCCGGACCTTTCCGGCCGCGAGAATATTCACCTCAATGGCGCGTTCCTCGGCCTTTCCAAGAAGCGCCTGGCGCGGATCGTGCCGGATATTATCGCCTTCAGCGAACTTGAGCACTTCATTGATGTGCCCGTCAAACATTACTCCTCCGGGATGTACATGCGCCTCGGCTTCTCCATCGCCATCCACGTTGATCCGGACATCCTCATCACGGATGAGGTCTTCGCCGTCGGTGATGATGCCTTCCGCGCCAAGTGTGAGGAGATCATCGGCGACTTCCGCAAGCGTGGGAAGACGATGCTCTTCGTCTCTCATGCGCTCGCGCAAGTGCTCGCATTGTGTGATCGGGCGATCTGGCTGGATCAGGGAAAGGTGCTCGCCGCCGGGAGCAGCGAGTATGTCGCCCGCCAATACCGGCAATCCGTCACCGGCCACACCGATGACGACACGGAGGGCGCTCTCACCGAACTCGTCGTCTCCTCGGTTTGAGTGGAATACATGGCGATTGCTCGTGATGGCAGGCTACGGCCTGCCATTTTCTCGCCTGCGGGCAGTCCGCCCGGCCGCTTCCCGTGCCGCCGATGAAAGAACAGGGCCATGACGACCCCACCACGCATCCTCATTGTTACGTATGATGTGATCGGGCCGGTGATGGCGGGGCCAGGCATCCGCGCCTGGGAATTCGCGCGCGTACTCGGGCGGCACTTCCCGACGACGCTCGCCGCGCCGCCCCCCATCCCCGGTGATGTCGAGGGTTTCATGGTGGCGGAACTGCCATTCGAGCAGACCAGGCAGGTGGACCTCGTCAAACTGATCCGCGAGCACGACATCATCATCGCCCAGACATTGCCACTCTATCTCATACCGGACGACGCGCTCGAGGGCAAGTATTTCATCGTTGATCTGTATTGCCCATGGATCATCGAGAGTCTCGAACATTACCGGTTGGAGGAGCACAAGGATCCGGCATGGATGGCCCGCGACCTTGAAGCGATGAGCGCGCTCTTTACCCATGGCGATTTCTTTGTGTGCGCCGGGAACGCGCAACGGGCGTATTGGCTCGGTGGTCTGACGCTGTTCGGACGGCTCACGGAAGAAGTCTATGCGCGGAATGCGGACGGCAAGGCGCTGATTGACATTGTCCCCTTTGGTCTCTCATCGGAGCCTCCGATGAAGACTGCCTCGGTCCTCAAGGGAGTCATGCCAGGCATCGGGCCGGATGATTTCGTGGCGCTCTGGGGCGGCGGCATCTGGAACTGGCTCGATCCACTCACGCTGATCCGCGCGACGGCGCGGCTGCGTGATCGCGGCTACCCAATTCGGACATTTTTCCTCGGGACGCAGCGCCCATCGGTTTCTGAGGAGGCGACGATTCACCCCACGATGCTCGACATGGCCCGCCGATCGAGCGACGACCTCGACCTGACGGGGTCGCACGTTTTCTTCAACGATCACTGGGTGGCGTACCGCGACCGGGCGAATTACCTGCTCGAAGCGGACGTTGGCCTGAGCCTGCATCTCGCGACGCTGGAAACACGCTTCGCCTTCCGTACCCGCGTCCTCGATTATCTTTGGTCCGGGCTCGTGCCAGTCGTCAACGACGGCGATACCATCGCCGAACTTGTGCGCGACAACAATGTCGGACGCGTCGTCCCGATCGGAGACGATGCGGCGCTGGCGGAGACAATTGCCGATCTGATCGACCACCCCGAGGAGCGGCGGGCGCTCGCGGCACGGTGCCGGGCGCTCGCGGTATCGCACACATGGGAGGCCGTGAGCCAACCCATCATTGACTTCTGTCGCCAGCCACGGAAAGGCAAATATGGGGCTCGTATGGGGGCGATGCATGTCTATGATGAACTGAAGAAGATGCGTGCCATAGCTGACGAGACAAGCATCTACGCGAAGCGCCTGGAGCGGGAGATTGCCGCGCGTGACGATTATCATGTGCGCATGCAGACCTACATCACCCAACTCGAACACCAGGTCGCAGCGCCGTCACTTCGCGCGTTCGTCGGCGCGCGAATCCGCAACACTCCCGTTGAACGGCTCGTCAGATTCGTGCGAAAAGGCATACAGCGAAACTAGGGAGACGCTTCTTCGGCGGTGTTAGCCATACACCGCTCTTGCTAATCGCCCCCTCTTGACAGCACCCGGCATCGTCCTCTACCCTCACCCTACAGAAATCTGCTTCAGTGTGTGACAATCGGAGAGGCCCGCTCGGTGGGGTGAGCGCGGTTGAGGAAGTTGAGGAGGGAACGCGATGGCCCGTGTCGTCTTTGACCACATCACCAAGCGGTTCGGTGACGTCTACGCCGTCAACGATCTCAGTCTTGAGATCGAGGATGAAGAATTTCTGGTGCTCGTTGGCCCATCCGGTTGCGGCAAGACGACTGCTCTCCGCATGCTCGCAGGGCTGGAGGAAGTAACGACGGGCGAGATCTACATCGGCGACCGCCGCGTAACGGACCTTGCGCCGAAGGACCGCGATATTGCCATGGTCTTCCAGAACTATGCCCTCTATCCGCATATGAGTGTCTTTGATAATCTCTCCTTCGCGCTGAAGTTGCGCAAGTATGACAAGCCGGCGATCCAGCAGCGCGTTGAGCAGGCGGGTGGTATGCTCGGCCTGCGGACGCTCCTCCAGCGCAAGCCGCGCCAACTCTCCGGCGGCCAGCGGCAACGTGTCGCACTCGGCCGCGCCCTCGTCCGGGAACCGCAAGTCTTCCTGATGGATGAGCCGCTCTCCAACCTCGATGCCGCACTCCGCGTCCAGACCCGCGCGGAAATCACGAAACTCCAGACCCGCCTCAAGGTCACAACCGTCTACGTCACGCACGACCAGGTCGAAGCGATGACGATGGGCGACCGGATCGCCGTGATGAAGGAAGGCGTCTTGCAGCAACTCGATACCCCGCAGAATCTCTACGATCACCCGTCGAACATCTTCGTCGCGGGCTTCATCGGTTCGCCGGCAATGAATTTCGTCGCGGGCACCCTGCAATCGCAGAGTGGCAAGTTGATGCTGACGCACGACAACTACAGCGTCCCGCTGCCGATTGACGGTCTCACGAACGAGATCAAGGAGAACCTGGAGACGCGAGTCGGCAAGCCGGTGGTCATCGGTGTCCGCCCGGAGGATGTCCTCGACCGCGCGCACGCCAATGGCATGAGCGGTATGGAGGGCCTTCCCGCGACGGTGGATGTCGTCGAACCGCTTGGCTCGGAAGTGCTGCTCTACCTCGATTACGGCACCGAGACGCCAATGATTGTCCGCGCCGAACCGCGCACGAAGGTGAAGCCGGGCGACAAAATGGAAGTGCTCTTCAAGCCGGACAATCTGCACGTCTTCGATGGCGAGAGCGAACTCTCGATCCTCTAATCATCATGCCGCGCAATGGAGGGGCACCCCGGAGGGTGTCCCTTTTTTCGTGATGCACAATGCGCGAGCGCAGTCCGCCATTTTCCGCTTTGACTGTACCATTTTATCGTCGCGCCCAGAGCCGCGCTGCCTGGCCGTAGGTGCGCACGCGGCCCCGGCATGCATCCCACGCCAATTCCCCACGGCGGAAGGCGGCGAAGACCTGTATGGATCGCATGACAAGACCTGACCACGTCAGTACGCCCGCGCACGCGTTCCACCATACCGGATAGTAGCGCGCGTAGAAGCGCCGCCGCGCCTGATGCAGGGACAGGAACATCGCCTCCGGCGCCTGACCCGTACTCTGCCCGCCGTGGTGCGTCACCGCGACGGTGGGGAGGATCTGCACCGCGTAGCCCGCCGCCCGGACGCGCGCGCAGAAGTCGAGTTCCTCCATATACATGTGATACGTTTCGTCGAGCAGCCCGACACGATCGAGCACATCGCGCCGCACCGCGAGGCATGCCCCAAGCGGGAAGCCGACCGTATATGGCTCCTCCGTCGGCGCGTCCGGATACCGCCCGTTGAGGCGGGAATCGTAGAAGTGGCGCGGCCAGGGGACGAGATCGTACCAGACCTGAAAGAGGCTCGGCGGCGCGAATCCCGCTGACTGGAGCGAGCCGTCGGGATCGAGCAAACGTGGCCCAACGACGCCGACATGCGGATGCGCCCGCAGATAGATCGCGAGCGCGGTCAGGGCGGCGGCATGCAATTCCGTGTCGGGGTTGAGGAGGATGCAGACATCGCCCGTCGCTTGCCGCAGCGCGATGTTGTTCCCCGCCGCGAAGCCGGGGTTGTCATCGAGCGCCACGAGCCGCGCCCACGGGAACTCCGCCGCGACCATCGCCGCCGTGCCGTCTGTGGAGCCGTTGTCAACGACCCAAACCTCCAGCGCGTCGCGGTTCTCATGCGCCGCAATGCTCGTGAGGCAGGCGCGCAGCAAATCACGCACCTGCCACCCGACGATGACGACGCTCGTGCGGCCCGGCGCGTGGATAACGGATTCGACACTCACGGGCTTGCGCCTCGGCCTTCCTCGATTTCGGGCGACGATACCCCATCGGACGCGCTGACCTTCTTCATGTCGCGCCCCTTTCGATACTACACTCACGCAGTGTATCGGCACAGCGGAGAAACACCAAACACGATCAGATTGTGCGGTTGCCGCTTCGGATCGCGTGTGCTACACTCCCGGCGCGTGACGCCCCCGTGGAAGCAGGATACCCCCGACTGTTGCGCGCTTCCGCGTGATGCGTTGCCACTCGTGTGAATGGCTGCGCCGATTGCGGTGCATGAGGATATGCGGGACGCCCTTCAGATGGTCGCTCGCGCGCAAAGGCGATTCCGCGCGCTTCGCCGTACGATGCCGTGCATCGGCTGATTGGGGAGATCCGCATCGCCAGATAAGGGAGTGCCACGGTGCTGGTCGCGCGGAATCTCGCACAAGTGCAGTCGAACAAACGGCTCAGCCGCCTCAAAGTGCTCGGCGGTATCCTCCTCTTCCTGATCGGCGCGCCGATCTCGTTCGCCTTCGGAAGTAATCTCCTCTATCTGGCCATCGCCTATACCTTCGTCATCTTCGGCTTTGTCTTCTTCAACTCCGGGTTGCAGGGTATCGCGAAATGGGGCCGGAAAGTCCGCAACGATCAACTCGTTGACCAGGAACTCCGCCGTCTGTCAGACCGCTACACGCTCGTCCATTACCCGCGTATCGGCAACCGCACGCTCGATCATGTGCTCGTCCACGAGACGGGGCTGCTCGTCATGACGACGAAGGAAGTGATCGGGCGCGTTGAGGTGCGCGGCACGAAGTACCGCAAACCGGGGCAGAGCATGATTGGCCGGTTCATCGGCATGGGTGGGCCGCAACTCGGGCAGCCGCCAGTGGAGAATGGGCTGGATCGCAAGGCGCTGCTCGAAGCGCTCGCGGCGGAGGCAGCGGAGCGTGATTGGCCCACCGATGTCCCGGTGGATGGTCTGGTCGTCTTCGTCGCCCCGCGTCTCGTCTTGAATGCGGACGACGCGGCGGACCCGCCCGCCGTCAAACTGACCGATCTGCTCGGCTGGGTGCAGTCGCACACGCGCGGCATGCCGATCGTGCTGCCGAACGATGTGCGGCAGGAGATGGCGGACTTCATCATCGCCACCGGCGGCGCGATGAACGAGGGACATATTGACCCGCGTGGCCCCGTTGAGGTGGAGGCGACCCCCGCCGCCCGCCGCGCCGCTCGCACGCGCCCGATCCCAGCCACGCCGCAGCAGGTGATCGCCGCGCGCACCGAGAAGGAACGGCTGGCACGTCGGCGTTCTCCGGAGAAGGAGGCGGCGCCTTCGGGGAAGGGACGCCGCCGCACCGCGACTCCAGAACCCGCGACAGAGGATACGCGCGACCTCTCGCCGCTCGTGCCCGCCAGCGGGATGGCGAAGGTGAAGCGCCGGGAGCGGCAGAGCCGATGAGCATGTCAATAGGAAGCCCCGCGATGGAGCGGGCGCCGGGCTGGCCGGTTTGGGGCAATACCGCGGCGATCCGCGCGCTCCGGCACGCGCTGGCAACCGGGGCGCTCGGTCATGCTTACCTCATCACCGGGCCGCCGGGCGTGGGGCGGGCAACGCTGGCACAGGCGCTCGCGATGGCGGTCAACTGCGAGCGGATCGAACCAGGCGTCACGCCGGAAGCGGAGACCGCGCCCTGCGGCGTCTGCCGATCGTGCCGCCACATCGCACGCGGCATCCACCCGGATGTACGCGTCATTTCGCTGGCAATGCAGGCAGCGGAGGCGGAGCGCAAAGGGACGCGCAATGCCAGTATCACGATTGACACGATTCGCGATCTCAAAGACGAGGCGTACCAGCGGCCCAACGAAGGGCGCAAACGGGTCTACCTGATCGCGGAAGCGGAGGCGCTCAATGACGCCTCGGTCTCGGCGCTCCTGAAGGTGCTTGAGGAGCCACCCGCGCACGTCCTTTTCCTGCTCGTCGCGCCGAGCGCCGACGCCGTCCTGCCGACGATTCGCTCGCGCTGCCAGTCGGTGGCTATGCACGCCTTGCCTCGCGCGGTGGTGGCGGAATGGCTGGTCACGGAGCACGGCGCGGATGTGGAGACGGCGGCGCGGGTGGCAGCGCTCGCGGGCGGCAGGCCGGGAACCGCATTGGCGCTGCTCGCGGAGCCGGAGCAGGCGATGGGAGCAGAGAGTGTGGAGACGTTTCTCGCGATGGTGGAGGCGGGCGGCATCGCGCCGTTCCGGGCGATTGACGCGCTGGAAAAGCGCTGGAAAAGTGGCGGCGACGAACGTGTCGCCGTGTTGATGGAACTCGATACCTGGTTGGGGTGTTGGCGCGATGCACTGCTCATCGCGGTCGGTCAGCGTGATCTCGTCACGCACCGGGCGCGGATGGCGCGGCTGGAAAATCTCGCCGCGCGGCCACTATCCGCCCTCTTCGCCGCGCTCGCGTCGGTGGAAGAGGCGGTGGTCCGGCTCGATCGCAATGTCAATCCCCGCCTGGCGCTGGAAGCGATGGTGATTGCATGGCAAAGATAGGCACGCGCGCGGGCGATACCTGGACACCGGTCGCGCCGGAGGCATACCGGAAAAAGCGATGTGGTGGCGGTTCCTGCGGCAGCCACGGTGGCACGAGCGGTGGTGGATGCGGCCACAAGAGCGCGGATGGCGCGGACAGTTGCGGCGATTGCCACTCTTGCCCCGTCTCCTCGATGACGGAAATGGATCGTGAGAATGTCCACCGGGCGCTGATGAAGGCGGGTTACGCGGGCGACCGCGACCACGTCCCGCAGTTGCCGAACGACTGGGAGCACGACGAGGACGACGGGAGCGCCGCGCCCGAAGCAACCGGCGGCATGACCCGCGACACGATGGACACCTCCACGCATATGACCGTCGAGGATGTGGAAGCGACGGGTGGACCCGGCGCGACGCAACCCGTGATCGCCGTCCGTTTCCCGGACAGTGGCAAACTCTACTACTTCGACCCCGTGGACCTCGATCCCCGCGTCGGCGCCTGGGTCGTCGTCGAGACGCCACGCGGCCGCGATGCGGCGAAGGTGCTCGTCGCGCGCCATCAGGTCGTGCTGAACAAGAATGCGGAGCCCCTAAAGCCGGTGATCCGCATGATTACGCCGGACGAACTGGCGCGCATGGAGCGGCTCGGAGACGAGGCGGCGCACGCCCTGCGCGTCTGTGCGGAGAAGGTCGAGGGTGCGCGCCTGCCGATGAAACTCGTCACGGCGGAATACTCCTTCGACGCCTCGCGCATCACCTTTTACTTCACCTCCGAGAGCCGCGTGGACTTCCGTAACCTCGTGCGTGACCTCGCATCCGAGTTCCGCACGCGCATTGAACTGCGGCAGGTCGGCGCGCGTGACGAGGCGAAACTGCTCGGAGGCGTCGGGCGATGCGGCCTGACGCTCTGCTGCGCGACCTGGCTGCCGGACTACCCGCCGACGAGTATCAAGCAGGCGAAAGAGCAGGATTTGCCGCTCAATCCGGCGAAGATTTCCGGCGTCTGCGGGCGGCTGCTCTGCTGCCTCTCATATGAATACGACACCTACGTGGCGCTCCGCCGCAACTTGCCGCGTATCGGCCAGCGACTGCCGACGCCGGAGGGCGAAGGGCGCGTGATCGCCGTGCAGGTTTTGAAGCAGGCGGTGCGCGTCGCGCTCGATGCAGGTGGCACGACCGAAGTGGAGATCGGGGACGCGACGGACCGGCAATGGCAGGGCGAGGTGATCGCCGCCGATGCCCCGCCGATCCCTGACCGCTTCGCCGGTGGTGGCGATGGCGCGCCGCAAACCGCGGACGCCGCCCAGCGCCAGCGATCCGGTCGCGATGCTGCCCAAAGGGCGCCCGACCCGATGCGCGGCGGCAAGGCCGATCGTCGTTCCGGAAGCACGGGGAGCGATCGCACCAGCGGCCCGTCTGCCCGGCAGAGCCAACCGCCCGCCGCGATGGGCATGGCGGATGCAAGTGGCACGACGGGTGCGGCTGGCTCTGCCGGGCAAGGCGCCGTCGCTGCATCCGGCCCGGTAGAGGGCACCCAACGCGCGGAGACAGCCGAGGACGGAGCTCGCCGCAAGCGGCGGCGCAACCGTGGCCGACGAAAGCCGCAGGGGCGGGGCTAAGGACTAAGTGGGAACATGCCCTTAACTTAGTCCTTAGTCCTCCCGACCAGAGGGAGGGCGCGTGGAGCGGTGGAAGCGACCGGTGGGGTGGGAAAGCCTGCTCCCCGCGAGCACCGAGATGATCCCGATCACGGGTACCGCTCCCGACGACGGTGACGAGCAGGCCGCGCTGCCCACGGTCGTCGTGATCGGTGCGGCGGGGTTCGACATCAAGGGGCGCGTGACGAGTGACCGCGTCTTCGAGGGATCGTCCAACGCGGGCGTCCTGACGATGGGTGTCGGCGGCGTCGCGCGCAATATCGCTGAAAACCTCGCCCGCCTCGATGTTCCGACGCTGCTGATTGCCGCCGTCGCGGACGATCTGCTCGGCAGCATGGTCGTGCAGCGGACGCGTGAGGCAGGGGTGAAGACCGATCTCATTCTCAACGTGCCGGAGGCGCGCACCGGCGCATACCTCGGCCTGCTCGCGCCCGAGGGCGATCTCCTCATGGGCATTGACGACATGGGCATCGTGCGCCGGATCACGCCGCGCGTCGTCCGGCAGGCGCGGGGCGTCTTGCGCCGTGCCGGGATCGTCGTGATGGATGCCAATCTGCCCGTGCAGACAATCCGCGCGGTGCGGCGGATCTGCAGTGCCGCGGCAGTGCCGGTCTGCCTCGAACCCGTCTCACTGCCGCTGATCGAGCGAATCGTGCCGAGTCTCCCCGGGTCCGCGCTCTTCACGCCAAATGTCGCGGAGGCGGAGGCGATCCTCGGTGGCACGATTACGACGCTGGAGGAGGCGCAGGCGGCGGCGCTCGCCTTCCGCGAGTGGGAGATTGACATCGTCGTCATCACATTGGGCGGCGGTGGCGCGGTCTATGCGACGAGCAAGGGGAGCGGCCACGTCCCCGCGATCCAGACAGAGATTGTGGACGAGAGTGGGGCGGGGACGGCAATGACGGCGGGGATCATCTGTGGGTTGATGCACCGCTTCCCAGTTGATGAAGCGGTCGCGCTCGGCGCTTCCGCCGCCAGTTTGACCTTGCTCTCTCCTGAAACAGTGCGAAGTGATATATCATTGGAGCACGTTTACGAACATCTCGTTGTCTGAACACGAGGCTCGCATATGAATGCCGCAACCGATCCTATCCTCCCCGCTGTCCAGACCGCACCACCGACGCCGCTCTATCTCCCCCCGCCGATGGTGCCGGTGGATTTCACCCGGCTCGATCCCCTGCCCCCGCCGCCAACGAAAGAGAACGCGGCGCTGATCCGTGCCGGTACGATGATTGCCACACTCGGGAGCATGGTGCTTGTGCTCTCACTCTTCATCGTGCCGTGGTTCTTCGTGCGCGAAATTTCCATCGTGCAACCCTCATCGGGGCGGGCGAGCACCGGCAGTAGCACCAATGGTCAGACGACCGTCAATAGTTTTGCGCCCCGCATCGCGCAGCGCGATCTGCATGATTTCGGGATCGTCGCCTGGGCGAGTTCGCGGCGGGAGAAGCGAGATATCGCGATCGTCGCCCTTGCGCTGCTCACCCACGCGGCGGTGCTCCTGAGCAGCGCCAGTTACCGCTGGCGGCTCTTACTCCTGCTCGCCGGATGCGGCGCGCTGGCGGTATTGATCCTGACGCTGATTGACTATCGCGACATCGGTGGCCTGATTCGCGAGCGGATCACGCTGGGGAGTTCGTTCGCGAGCAACGTCAATCTCGGTTCCAACGTGCTGAAGATCAGCGGCGAGCGGCCGGGCACAGGCATGATCGTGCTGTTGGCTGGCGCGGGCGCTATCCTCACTGGGGCAGGCGTCGCGCTCATCGGCGGGCGACGGGGCAAGGTGCTTGCGCCGGTCCAGCAATGAGACGCGTCGCTGTGTCGGAACCGGCTGCACCGACGGTGGAGATGGCGCCGTTTCCGCAGAGCGAGGATTTGCCACCCCTTCCCCCGGCGCCCGGCGAACAGCCTGTCTCCCGGAAGCGGCTGCGCGCGGCATTCGTCGGGCAGACAATTGGCGCGGTGGGCGCGGCGCTTCTCCTCGCCTCGCTCTTCGTCGGTGGCTGGCATCATGTCAGCCACATCGAGGTCACACTTGGCGACCGGCAGATGGACGATTCGTACGTCGGCGATGCGCTGGAGGCGTACACCAACAACTACAGTCTCGCCGTCTGGGCGTTCCTAAAGCGTGGGTACGCAATCCCCGTCGTGGTCGCCGCGATGGCGGCGGTGGCGGCGAGCCTGCTGATCGTCGGCAGGCGGCGGCGAAGTATCATTGCGCTCGGTGTACCGTTCGCGCTTGCCGCTGCCACGTTCATACTCCTCGACCTGCGCCACGTTCCCGCGACCGTGGCCGAGATGGCGACCCACTTTCCCGCCTTCCCGTCGGAAGTCCATGTCCACGGCGCGCGGCCGGGCCTGATGATGATGCTCGGTCTCGGCGGATTGACCTTGCAGATCGCTGGTACATTGGTCGCGTTCTTCTGCCTACCCCGCATCCGGCGCACATGGTGGGTCTCACACACCGAGCGCCAGCCCGAGCGCGAAGAGCAGCCCATACACAAGTTCGAGCCGCGCGGTGCCCGCGAGTACGCCGTTCAGGGCGCGGCCACGCTCCCGCAGCAGACGGCGGACGAGCGGCGGCACGAGGGGCAGGGAGAAGAGCGGCAGCACAACCCAGGCTGACACCGCGACGCCCGTTACCCACATCACTGGCGGGACGATGTACGCGATCATGATAAGCGCGATGTACTCCACCTGCGTCCCGCGCGTGCCGAAGCATACTGCCAGTGTCCGCTTCCCTGCCGCCCGGTCGGTCGCGATATCCCGCAGATTATTGACGACGATGATCGCCACCGCGAGCAAGCCCATCGGCACCGCCGCCCACCACGCGACGATATGCACCGCCCCGGCCTGTACCTCATACGTCCCGCAGACGGCCGCGAGGCCGAAGAAGAGAAAGACGAAGAGTTCGCCGAGGCCGTGATAACCGAGCGGGAATGGCCCGCCGGTGTAGGCGATCGCCGCGAGGATCGCCGTCAGCCCGATCAGCACAATCGGCCAGCCACCAACCACGATTAAGTACATGCCGATCAGCGCCGCCACCGCGAAGACGACGCACATCCCGGCGCGCACCTGGCGAGGACTCAGCAACCCGGCCTGCGTTACCCGCAACGGCCCGACCCGCTCGGCGGTATCAGCCCCGCGCAGGAAATCGAAAAGGTCGTTCGCGAAGTTCGCCCCGATCTGCAAGAGTAGCGCGCCGACGAGCGCCGCGAGTGCCGGAAAGAGGGCGAAATTCCCCGTCCCCATCGCCGCTCCTGCCCCAACGACGACCGGTGCGGCCGCTGCAGGCAACGTCCGCACTCGCGCTGCCAGCATCCACACCCGCACCCGGCCCGGCACTGCCGCCTCAACGCTCATCGGGACGTGTCTTCGTGGTTCATGTTCCTTTCGTCCCCGTATGCACCGCAACCGCGCCGAGGCTGAGGCGGCGGAAGCGGACATCGCGTAGCCCGGCGCGCTCCATGATCGCTTTGAGGGCGGGCGGAGGCAGGAAGTTGCGCGCGGATTCCGGCAGGTAGCGGTACGCCTCGCGATGCCCGGTGATAATCCGGCCGAGCAGCGGCACAACCCAGTTGAAGTAGCACTGGTGGAGGAAGCGGACGGGTAGGAAGCCCGGTTTGGCGACTTCGAGGCAGACGACGCGGCCGCCCTCCTTCGTCACGCGCCGCATCTCGCGAAAGGCACGTTCGATGTCGGTGACATTGCGCATCGCGAAGCCCGTCGTCACGCAATCAAAGGTATCGTCAGGGAAGGGGAGATCGAGCGCGTCCGCCGCCATGAAACGGACGATGGCGCCGACGCCCGCCTTCGCCGCCTTGCCGGGGCCGGGGCGCATCATCGCCTCGGAGAAATCCGTCGCCAGCACCATCCCGCGCGGGCCGACGCGCCGCGCGAGGGCAATCGCAATATCACCCGTTCCCGTCGCGACATCGAGTGCGCGTCCACTGATAGGCGGCGCGGCTTGCGCGACGACATCGTTGCGCCAGCCGCGATCCATCCCGAAAGTCATCAGCCGGTTCATCAGGTCGTAGTGGGGCGCGATGGTCTCAAACATTGTATTGACGTATTCGGCCTTCCGCTCCGGCACGAAGCCAGGCAGATGATCGGCGGGGATGCGGTGGGGCGCTAACCCCTCAACCCCCTTCCCCATACTACCCATGCTGCCCAAAAGGCTCTCGCGCCCGGAAGGGGGGGCAGGTTCGGGCGCGGGCGGGGAGGCCGGCGTGGTCATGAAGTGGTGTCCGCCTTTTCAGGTGCATCGTGATGGCGGAACCGTTTGAGCAGTTCCTCGGTCAGGCCGATGACGTAACGGAGGTCGTCGGTGAACTGGCTCGCTGTGCCGGTCGTCGCGTCGTCCGCCGCCATCTGCACATCCGCCGCCGCCGATTCGATCCGCGCCAGGAGCGCCCGGTAGCCCGTCAGCCGCTCCTCATGCTCACGCGTTACCCGCTCGCGGAATGTGCGGTGCTCGTCCTGTTCCTCTGCCATCATCGCCTCCATCACCGTCGGTATCCATCACATCGCGTGATTGTATGCCGCATGCTGGCGATGGTCGAGTGTCTTTCGCGGCGTCTGACCGTGGAAAACGGGGAATGCTTTGAGAATCTTCTCCGCCGCTTGTTGTGCATGGAAACATACGTTATCCCACGGCACGCGTCTATCGGCGATCGGGTGTGTCCGTTTCGCCAATCGCCCCCATCACCGGCACGAGGTGCTCAAATGGGTGCCGCTCATGTGACGTGAGGGAACCGGCGGGGGTCACGATGTGAAAAAGGTATACCGTTGGTGGCCGCTTCCGTAACACTGAGTCTATTTTTCAGGAAATTATTGCGTGATCGTCCATCGTCTGCTACCGTGCCCACCGGCACGAGTGCTACGGATGCGCTCCCCACACGGAGAGATGCCCGAGGTACATCCATGGCTGAACAGATCGCGGTGATTATTGGGGCCGGTCCCGCCGGTCTGACAGCCGCCTATGAATTGCTCACGACCACGACGATCAAACCGATCATCCTCGAAGCGGACGGCGTCGTTGGTGGCCTCGCCAGAACGGTCAACTACAAGCAGAACCTGATCGACATTGGCGGACATCGCTTCTTTTCCAAATCCGACCGCATCATGGACTGGTGGCTCCACATCCTCCCGCTCGAACCCGGCCAGGAGGACGCATTCACGATCGCCTATCAGGGCCAGCAGCGCACCATTGATACAGCACAAGCAAACGGCCAACCGCCGGATGGTGATCGCGTGATGCTCGTGCGACGACGTAAGTCCCGCATCTATTTCGTGCGCAAGTTCTTCGATTACCCGGTCACACTCAACTGGAACACGATCCGCAATCTCGGCGCGCGACGGATCGCCCGGATTGTCGTCAGTTACGCGCGTGCGCGCCTCTTTCCGCTGCCGGAGGTGAATCTCGAAGAATTTTACATCAACCGCTTCGGCAAGGTGCTCTATGAGACATTCTTCAAAAGATACACCGAAAAAGTGTGGGGCGTCCCCTGCACCGCGATCAGCGCCGAATGGGGCGCGCAACGGGTGAAGGGGCTGTCGCTGACGAAGACCGTCGCGCATATGCTCGGCCATATCGCGCGGCGCCGTGTGCAGTCGGTGCGCCAGAAAGCGGTCGAAACCTCGCTCATCGAGCGCTTCCTCTATCCAAAATATGGCCCAGGCCAGCTCTGGGCGGAGGTCGCGCGGCAGATCGAGGCGATGGGCGGCGAGATACGCTACCATACGCGGGTGACGAAACTCTACACGGAGCATTTCCGCGTCACGGCGGTCTGTGCGGTGCGTGCCGATGGAGCGTGTGAGCGCATTGCAGGCGACTATTTTTTCTCCACTATGCCCATCAAGCATCTGTTCGAGGGATTGGACGCGGATATACCCACGAGCGTCCGTGAAATCGCGGCGGGACTTGTCTATCGGGACTTCATCACGGTCGGGCTGCTCGTCACGCAGGTGCGCAGCGACGAGCATGAGGCCGGCGGCTCCACCGATAACTGGATCTACATTCAGGAACCGGACGTCAAACTGGGCCGGGTGCAGATCTTTAACAACTGGAGTCCCTTCATGGTCGCGGACTCGGACACCGTCTGGCTGGGGTTGGAGTATTTTTGCAATGAGGGCGACGCGCTGTGGCGGCTGAATGACGAGGATATGGCGGCATTCGCGACGGACGAACTGGCCCAAATCGGCCTGATCGCGCGCGCGGACGTACGCGATCATGTCGTCATCCGAACGACGAAAGCGTATCCAGCGTATTACGGGACGTACGACCGCTTCGATGCGCTGGTCGCATACATCAACCAGTACACGAACCTCTTTCTCATCGGGCGCAACGGCATGCACCGCTACAACAACCAGGATCACTCAATGCTCACCGCAATCACTGCCGTAGAGAATATCCGTGCGGGCCGTTGCGATAAAGCGAATATCTGGGATGTCAACACCGAGCAGGAGTACCATGAGTCACGCACTGCCCGTGTCAACCGCTGAGTGTGCATTACCGATACGTGGGAACGCACAGCGATCGGCGCAATTCTCCCGCCTGTGGGCGTGGAGATGGCGGTGGGGTATCCCGCTCCTCTACGCCCTGGTGACCGTCGTGATGCTCTGGCCCCTCGTCACGCATGCCCGTTCCGCCGTCGCGGACTCGGAAGGCGACCCGCTCCTCAACGCCTGGGCGATGCGCTGGGTGCAACACGCCCTCGTCGCGCATCCGTTCAGCCTGTACGACGCCAATGCGTTCGCGCCGAGCCGGCATGTACTCGCGTTCAGCGAAGCGCTCCTGCCACAGGCGGTGATGGCGTGGCCGATCTGGCTCGTGACACACGATGCCCTGTTTGCGCACAACCTCATGATCCTCGTCACGTACCCACTCTGTGCCGTCGCGATGTATGCACTCTGTCGCGGTCTCGGCGCGATGCGCGGCGCGGCCTTCATCGCCGGCCTCTGCTACGCCTTTGCGCCCTTCCGTCTGGACAATAACTCACACATTCAGGTCCTCTCGATGCAATGGATGCCGCTCGCGCTCCTCGCCACGATTCGGTTCGTCCAGCGGCCGACGCGATGGCGCGGCGTCGCCGTTACCGTGATGCTTGTCCTTGTATCGCTTTCCTCGGTCTATTACCTCATTATTTTTGGGACGGGCCTCGCCGCCTTCTGCCTCATCGAGGCGATCAGGCAACATCGTACCCTCCTCTCTCGCACCGGAGTCGGGCTGCTCATCGCGCTCATCGCGGCCGGGATCATCCTCATCTCCCTGAGTCTCCCGTATCTGTGGATGCAGCATGAGCAGCGCATCACGCGCTCGCTCGATGAGGCGTACGGTAATTCCGCTTATGCCCTTTCGTATCTCACCGTGTCGCCGGGCAGTGTGGTGTGGAACCACCTGCTGCCCACCGCGCGGGAGGCACATAGCCCGCTCTTTCCCGGTCTGATCCTGGGCGCCCTGGGAGTAGCGGGGCTGTGGAGCGTCCGGCGGCAATGGATGGCAGGCATCGCCGCCCTCGGCATCACCGGGCTCGTGCTCTCGTTCGGACCAAGCACGGGCGGGAGCGAGGCGGGGATACCCCTCCCATATCGCGTTCTGTACGCGCACGTCTTCGGGTATCAGGGGCTGCGGGGGCCGGATCGCTTCTTCGTCCTCGTGCTGCTGGCGCTCTGCGTCTTCGCCTCGCTGGGTGCGTCGCTCCTCTTTGCGTTCGTCCAGCGTCATGCACCGCTCCTCGTACGCTCCGGGCTGGCACTGACCGCGGTCGTCGCTGGCGCCGTCCTGCTCGATGATGGTTCCCGGCTCAAACCGACCGTGCCCGTTGACCGCTCGGCGGAGACGCTCGCACCGTATCGGTGGCTCACGACGCAACCCGATACCGGCGCTATCGCGGAGTTTCCGGTGGGAACCTATGGCGCGCGGACCGCCTTCTATTCCACGTATCACTGGCATCCGGTGCTCTGGGGGACATCGAGCATCCCCCAGGCGCATTATGAACTGCGCAAGCGGCTGAGTGGGCAAGGTGAGTACGTTGGCCCGAACGATCTCGACGCGCTGAGCGATATGGGCGTGCGGACGCTGCTCATTCACCGGTCAGCGTACGACACGACGACGTACAACCGGATTCGCAGCCAGTTGGCGAAAGCGCCGCTGCGTGTGGGCCTCATCGCGCAGATCGGGGATTGCGATATCTATCATCTCATGCCTCTCACGAGCCCAACCAGGCCAAAAGTGGACGCAACCTTTACATCGCACGCGCTCGCGAACGGGCGGTTGTACGGGCAAATGCTCGTCAGTAACGGCGCGCCTACATACCGGGTGGTTTACCCCACGGGCCGCCCACTCTTTACCGCCGAGTTCCGCGATGGGCGGGGAGCCATCATCGCGCGGGAGGAGATCGCTATTTCGCTACTGGCCATTGATGATCCGGGAGATGTGGCGATCCCGTTCAATATCGCGGCCCCCCGTCAACCGGGAGACTACACCGTCACACTCCGTGCTGAGGGCGTGCCGGGCTTCCAGGCAAACACGCCGACATCGGTAACCGTCCTTGACCCGGGCTCGCTTCCACGGCTGACACTCGATGGTCGGCGGCTGACGAGCCGGTCGCTCTTCACACCAGACGAGCCGGTCGCGCTTTGGATCACGCTACGTAACCAGATAACTATTCCACTGCCCGAGGCGGTGGCGAAACCGGATGGCACGATTGATGTTACCCTCCGGGCGGTCCCTGCCGACACCGCACGGATCGTCGCGCATGGCAAGGTGAGCGGGATCGAGCTATGGGTCGCACCGTCGTAACCGTCCGAGGATGCGGCACGTAGGGGGCTGTCGCTGACAATTGCCCTGTTCTGTGCTACAAGAGCGCGATCGAAAGCGGCATATCGCTCATCGGTAGGGAACTCGTGGAGCGCGTCGTAGCGATGCTGACTGACCGGGCGACAGGAACAGCCTCGCCTCCTGCCACAACTCAGGGCCGCGTCTATCACGTCGTCCGTGGCCTACAAACTCTCCCAAGGCGACCGGCGCTCTGGGCCTTCGTCGGGTCGCTTGCGCTGGCCGCGCTGTTCGGGCGCGTGACGCTCCTCCACCTCACGGCGGGTGTCGTCGGCGGCAAATCGGACGGGTACGAAAACCTCTGGAACGATTATTGGCTCCGCACCGCGCTTTTTCACCTCCATCAGAATCCGTTCTTTTCTACCTGGATCGAGTACCCGCTCGGGACGAGTCTTCGGTTCCATACCCTGAACCCGTTTGGCGGCCTCCTCGCCCTACCCCTCGCCCCGCTCGTCGGTAGCGTCGCTGCGCTGAACCTCGTCTTGCTTGGCTCGCTTGTATGCGCGACGTTCTTCGCCTACCTGCTCATCTCCGATTGCATCGCCGGCCTCAGCCCGCTGGCGGCGTTCGTGGGGGCGGCGGTCTACACCTATGCGAACGACCAGGTAATCCTCGATTACGATAAGGGATCCGAGAACTTCCTAATGGGCACCGCGCTCGTGCCACTCTATTGCTTCCTGCTCCTGCGCACTGTTCGCGAACACCGCTGGGGATGGTATGCCGCCGGTGCGATCGGCACGCTGCTGACACTCGCGCTGACGGACTGGCAGTACACGCTTTTTGCCATTTTCTTCACCGTCCTCTCTTTCATCGTCACCGCCATACAGCGGCGCAAACGGGGCGAAGTTCTCGCGCTGCTCGCGCGCCTCGCGATGGTCGGTGGGGTTTGGGCTGTGATCGTCCTGCCGACGCTCCTCATGCCGATGCTCCGGGAGGCGCGTCAGTCACCCTGGTTGGAACCGGGAGCCGAGCAGGCGAGCGCGCACGCAAAATCGCTTGCTGAGTTCATCCGCCCGGGATATGAGAATCCCGGCTACCTCGTCCTCATCATCACATTGAGCGGGCTTGTACTGCTGTGGCGGCGCGACGATCTGCGGGTGGCTCGTGCTTCCGTCGTCTTCTGGGCCACAATCGTCGCGTTCGGATGCGCACTGGCGCTCGGGCCGCGATTGCTCCTGACGCCGACCCGGGCTACGGGTCTCCCGCTGCCATATGCGCTTCTCCAGCGATTGCCGCTGCTCTCATCAGGGCGCAAACCCTTCCTCTTCTACGCGTCGCTGGCAATGCTGGGGATCGGCGTGCTGTTGGCATTCGCGATATGCGCGTGGTCACCGCTCGTGTGGCGGTTTGCCCACCGGATCAGGAAGATGCGGACGCCGCGCTTCGTGCGTTTGATGTCCGGCGTGTTCGTTGCGCTGCTGCTCGTCGTCACCTTGCTTCCGTCGCTCGTGGAGACGCGCCAGGGGGATTTCATCCCCGCGAACTGGCCGCCATTTTTTCGCGACGTGCTCGCCAAGGACGAAGGAACGTACGCGGTGCTGGAAACGCCGCTCTTCGCGGGGCAGAATGGCGCGTCGAACGGGGTCTATGCCGCGTATCAGACGATCTATAACAAACCGCGGTTCGGTTCGAGTATTTCTCGCGATCGCAAGGGGGACAACCCGGACCTCTTCGTCAAGCGTGCGACCTTTTTCCGCGACCTGTTCTATCTCGATAAATCCGGGGCTGTGGAGCTCTTTCGCCCATCCTCTACGGCCGACTTTCTTTCCCCCCCTGCGTACGATATCGTGGGTGTGCCGCTCCTGAACTACTATCACGTCCGCTATATCGTCCTCTATCTTGATGCGCTGAAGGACACCAGCCGCGGCGCGACGAATGTGGCGCGCCGGTTGGTGCGCCAGGCACTGGGGAATGATGTGCGCCCGGTCTATGCCGATGCGGAGATGGAGGCGTACCGCGTACCGGATGGGCCACCACTTGCCTCTCCGGTCTTCCTCGATACGGGAGTGAATGGTTGGTGGGCCGCGGAGCGGTCGCCCGACGGCACGCCGTACCGCTGGGCAGATACACGCGATAGCAAGGGCGCGGAACTGCTGCTTTTCAATCTCAGCCAGGAGCGTCGGCGGGCACGGATGCAGTTCACTGTACTCAATTTCCAGGTGGAACGCAGCGTCACCATTGCGATCAATGGTTTCACTGCGGACCAGTTCACCCTCGCTCCTAACGGCGCGCGCGAGGTGACGCTCGACCTCGATGTGCCGCCGGGCATCAACCTGCTTACGCTTTCTTCACCCCAGCCGCCGATCCCCGTCCCCGGCGCCCGTGGGGTAGATGATCGTCTCCTCAGTTTCGGGGTGCGGCAAGTCCGCATGCAGGAGATCACTCACTAGGATAGGCATCGTGCGAGCGTCCGCGATTGCGTGCCACACGCCGCCCCGATAGAATGACGCCGTTATTCGCTCGTACCTCTTTGCATCGCGCGCTGTCGTCAAGGGCGTAAGTTGGGAATAGATGAACCGTCGTGCGCCTTTCGTACTGGTCATGCTCCTCCTTGCTGTCACCGCGTACCTCGTGGACCGTCCTTTAATCAAGACGATGATCCTCTGCGCGATCCTTTTTCCGGGATGCGCCGCCCTCGGTCAGCTTGCCACACGGCGCGTAATCTCCGCGCACGGCGCCCTTCCCCCGCGTTTTCGGTGGGCGATCTGGCTAATCGCCGGTGTTGTTGCGTGCGCTGTATTCATCGGCCTACTCGTGACTCAGCCCCGGCTACGCTCCACGTACACAACGGACCATCTGAAGGATGTCGCGGAAAGCGCCGGCAACCAAGGGTTCTATACCGTACAGCTTGATGGTGCGGGGAATCGCTATGTCTGGACCCAGCAACAGGCAGCGTTCGCCTTCAATATCCTGCCACGTCGCCCGGTCAATGTGACCTTGATGATGCGAAGCGCCGCGGTCGCGGGGGGACCGGACAGGCCGGTTCGCGTCGAAGCGAATGGCGTCGAGATCGGGCAACTGCGGCCGACCCCCACGGATGTCAACTTTCAGCCATTTGTGCTGCGGTTTGTTCCCCGGGAGTGGGGAAAACAACAGACGGAGATCAGGCTCCTGACGACCCCATTCACACCCGGAAAGGGCGATACGCGCACGCTCGGTACCATGGTTCAGAGCATCACTGTTGATACGAGCGAATCCTGGTCCCCGATCACGCGCCATATCTGGCTGCTCTGGATGCTGCCCCTTCTGGCGCTGGCCGCGCTCCTGCTTGCCGGCCTTGCTCCCCGGCGACAAGCCGTGTGGGCAAACTACGGCGCGATCATCGTCTGTGCGAGCGGTGTGATATGCGCGCTCGTGCTGATCGCCCTGATTCTTCGTATCGGATTCATTGAGGGAGACACGTATTTCGCCTGGCTTCTGGGAAACGTGTACATTGGTTCGTGCTTCGCGCTCGCCGCGGTGGCGCTGCCACTCGGGCCCGCGGAAGCGCAAAGCATGTTGCAGCATGCGCGCCGATTCGTCCGATCTCTCGATTTCCCTCTCACTGCCGACCGGATGCGGGCGCTCGTACCTGTACATCCGCCTGTTTCCCGCGATAGTCATCCGGATTCCGATACCCGAAGGAATATCGCCGGCGATCTCGCGCTCGTGTTCGTTATTGCGCTGGGCATCCGCCTCGTGTGGGCCGTCGTGATCCCGCCGTGGCTCGCGCCGGACGAACTCGATCACTACGTCTATGTCTCGCATGTCGCTGAGCAGGGTCAGATTCCCCACCCTCCATATCTGCCCTACCCCATATATCCGAGCGAATATGAGAACAGCGTGCGGCTGACGCTATCAGCAGATATCCGCGCGACAGATAGCCAATCGCGGGAGGAATTGTTCCCGCACTTCCCGGTGACCTACGACTATGGCCCCGCGAAGGCCTATACCGCGCCCGTCGCTGACCGGCTCACGTCAGCCGGTGCGCGAGCAACGACCTATCCGCCGCTCTATTACGTATTCGACGCGCTCCCCTATCGGCTGTTCAGGAATGCGCCAATCCTCACCCGGCTCTTTGCGCTGCGGTGCGGTTCCGCCGTGTTCGGCGCGCTGAGTTGCATCTTCGGCTACGCGCTCGCGTACGAAGTGCGGCGATGTCGGCAGTGGGGTTGGGCGCTGGCATTGTGTATGGCCTTCCTGCCGATGTACGTGTTCAATAACGCCACCGTGAACAATGACGCCGCGATGGATCTCTTCGCGACGGCGCTCATCTGGCTGAGCGCACGGGCTTGGCTTCGCCCGGTGCTCTCGCCGACGCTCGCCTTGCTCATCGGTATCGCCAGCGGCCTCACCCTCATATCGAAACCGACCGCGTTCCCGGTTGTTGTCGTTGCAGGTGCGGTCATCCTCCTCAAATTATGGCCGCAGTTCCGCAAATTCGAGCAGCCGCGCCGCACACTGCGCGTCATCGGAACGTACAGTATCGGGATCATCGTCCTCTATGGCCCATGGTTGGCGTTCCGTGCCCGTTATTTCGGCGGTCACATTATCGTCGCCATACCGATCCCGCACATCGTCCAATTCCTGAGCGGAGCGTTGCCCGTCGCCGCAATGTCCCACTCTGCTATCGGCGACTCTGCTCAACTATCATCGCCGCTCGGCGAGACGCATTCTTTCCTGTCATACATGCGTTACGAGTTCGGCCATGAATGGGCGTACTTCCATCAGATCCTCATCAAATCGTTCTGGGGAACTTTCGGCTGGCTGGACTTGCCGCTCGCCAATTGGGTGTACGTCCTGGTCACGATCTTTTGCGTCGTCGGCCTCATCGGCGCTGGCATCCAACTCGTGCTCCAACCCGTGCGGCGGCCGATCCTGCTCCTCGCATGGGGTTTCGTCCTCGCGGATATTCTCCTCCTCTTCGGCGTGGTGAACTACTATTTCTACCGGACGACGGGAAAAGACTTCGGACTCACGGGGCGGTATTTCTTCCCGGCCCTTGCTCCTTTCCTCTTTCTTCTCCTCTCCGGATGGCACTATCTTTGTTGCGAGCACCCGATTGTGCCTCGCCTCGCTCCCGCGATGATGCTCGGCCTCCAACTCTTCTCCCTCGCTACGGTCGTTTCCCACTACTACGGAGTGACGATCGGATGAATCTTGGCCGCCTGCGTCCTTTCGTTCCCGTACTCATCGCCGTTGCCGCGCTTGGGGCGATCGCGTGCCTGCCCGTGAGCATTGCCCGGGGAGACGATATCGCCGTCACTCGCGTGCGCGAGCCCGCCGCGACGATCGTCAAGGGCGTCGTCGTCAGCCAGGAGTTCACGGCGAAAGGCGAGGCGATCCGCTCACTTGGCCTGTACCTGAGCAGATACGGAAGCGCGAAAGCCGGCACCGTTCAGGTCACGATTGATATACAGCGGGGCGGGCAATGGCAATCGCTTTCATTGACAAGCGTACCGATTGCGGCATTGAGTGACACCGCGTCCGATAATTACCCGCTCAACTTTCCGCAGCCACTTGCCGTTACGATAGGCCAGCCTCTTCGCATAACCGTGCAGTCATCGGAAGCGGACCCGGTAAGCGCAATTACCTGGTGGAGCAATCCCGACTTCACACATGATGGATACGCCGCACGAGTGAACGGGAAACAGCAAGAGGGAATTCTCTGCTTTACGGTGTCGTATCAGCCCTACTCCGGCCGGTTGATACAACTGCTTGAGCCAGCATGGAAACGTGCCACGATCTTCTTGAGCCTCGGGTGGCAGACTGTACTGCTGAGTGGGTTCGCGACGATTGCGCTCAGTTTTCTCGTCGTCGCACGACACCTCCTTCGTCTATCCCCGTCCTCGGTTCCTGACCTGCCCGGCGAATCTTCGTCCGGGGCGGAGCCATTGTCGGCGGACATCCGGACATAAGCCTCATGGTCGCGGCCATCCAAGAGGGTGAAAATGCGTGGCACAATGATCGCTAAGTAGGTGCTGGTAAGTTCGCACGCTTGGTGTACGCCTTGCGCGGACGGCTATCCATCGCACCGACCGGTCGCCCCGCCTTCCTGCCCGTCGGTGCCTTGCGATGCCCGTCCAAAAAC
>Ga0102924_1000129_pt1 | contig 89339 bp, 92 predicted proteins | sample PaiPotPPM11metaG_FD_80116 | JGI IMG/M metagenome (GOLD analysis project Ga0102924, IMG submission 80116) | Iron sulfur acid spring bacterial and archeal communities from Banff, Canada, to study Microbial Dark Matter (Phase II) - Paint Pots PPM... ...
GCGAATGTGCGCGGGGACTTCGTGAGGATCGGACATGGTGCCTCCTTACGGTCATACTAGCCGTAAGATAGATGCCCTGCAACCCTATTCTTCCTCTATCCTCACTTCTATGTCGTGCACCCCGGGTCAGTCAGCGCCTTGAAAAGAGCGGGGAAATGTGGTATAATCAGTAAAGGGAATTTGTTGGACAGCAGCAAAATTCGCGGCTGTGGAGCGCCGCTTGTTGGGGGGGCTGGGATGAGGGATGGGTTGGTGTATGCGAAGACGGAAGAGGGGTTGGAGCTGCCGGTGATTGACGTTACGAGCCCGGCGTTTGCGGTGAGAGCGACGGAGGAGGAGATGGCGGCCATGCTTGAGCAATTTATTCAGGAGTCGACGCAGCGGGGAGAGATGCCGGCGGCACTTCAGCAGGCTTTGCAAAATTCGCTATTCGGGCGGGCGTTGCTGGCGGCGTCGGGAACGTTTTTGGATGGGATGAGCACGTATCGGTTGAAGCTGGGGCCGGAAAATTTGGGGGCGGAGGCGACCGCGATCGACAAGCGGATTGCGGGGTCGTTTCCGGCGTTTACGACAAGGATTCGGATGCAGGATATGGCACGGCTGCTCGCGGTGGGGCTGGCGGTTAGGGCTGGCCGGGAGCCGAGGCGGGTTGTGTGTATGGTGAACATCGGGGGCGGGCCGGGGGCGGATAGTTGGAACGCACTGATTTATTTGCAGAGTGAGCACCCAGACCTCCTGGCGAGGCGGAAGATTGAGATTGCGGTGATGGACGTAGATGAGCGTGGGCCAGCTTTCGGCGCGAAGGCGGTGGAGGCGCTGGGCGGCGTTGGCGCGCCGTTGGAAGGAATGGGAATCGGATTTAAGCATTTCGGTTACGAATGGTCCGAGACGGAGCGCCTAAGGGTGGCTCTGGACGGGTTGGGGGCCACGCAAGCGTTGTGCGTAGTGTCGTCGGAAGGCGGGCTGTTTGAGTATGGGGCGGACGAAGAGATTGTGGGGAATTTGAAGGCGCTGCACGGCGGGACAGCGATCGATGCGATTGTGGTGGGATCGGTTACGCGGGAGGGAGAAGCGGTGCGGGCTTCGGCGAGAGCGAATCGGGTCGCCACGCGGCCGCGAACGATGGATGCGTTTCGGGCGCTCGCGGAGGAGGGAGGATGGGTGGTGGAAGAGGTGATGGAGCGGGCGTTCAGTTACAACGTGCGGATGGTGAAGAGGTGAGGCTTGGAGGCGGTCAGGCGAGTTTGTGGGAGTCGCGGGGGACGCGTGAGATGTGCAAGGAGGGCTGGCGGAGGTTGACCAGGCGGGCGATGGCTAGCTCGCAGCATTTTACGAGCATGTGCAAACTGATGATCACAAGAGCGAGTGCTGCAAAGGCGATGGCGAAGAGAGCGAAGGCGGCGAGGAGTTCGTGGAAGAAATATAGTTGAGAGGCGGCGATGATGGTGAGGGACGACCAGAGCCAGGTGCGGAGACGGTCGCTGGAGGAGACTGGCGCCTCGGCGATTGTGTTACGGGCGGGTGACGCGAGGATTGCAGCGATGGCGGAAGCGGCGGTTTCCGCAGGCGCTGCGACGAAGATTGCTGGTGATGCGATGCTAGTTGCCACGGTCGGCCTCCTGATTTTTTTGAACGGCGGTCCCGGCCTGGGATGAGGGCCAGGGCCGCCTTTCTGCTTCCTTGGTGGACAACCAAGTCAGCTTGTCTTGGATGACGATGTGCACTTTCGCGCAGAAAGGGAAAAGCGACAATGCACTGGGGGTGAATTGTGGGTGGACTGGAGGTGAACAGCGGCGAGAAGTGGATTGGATTGGCTGCGGGGAACGTGGAAGCGAGGGCAGTAATAGAATTTGTGGGCTGTGGGGAGAAGGACGATGGAAATTTTGCGAGTGAAGACGGCACGGCGGACGCAATTGGTGGACGTGACGGACTTGGTGGAGCGGGCGGTCGAGACGGCGGGCGTCGCGTCGGGGGTGTGCTATGTGTACGTGCCGCACACTACGGCGGGGCTGATGATTAGCGAGCATTTTGATCCGGATGTGGCGACGGATTTGGAGGGCGTGTTTGAAAGGCTGGTGCCGCGAGTGGGGCCGTACCGGCACACCGAGGGAAATTCGGATTCGCATGCTAAGGCGGCTTTGACGGGGACGAGCGCGATGATTTTTGTGGAAGAGAGGAAATTGGTTTTGGGGCAGTGGCAGGGAGTGTTTTTTTGTGAGTTTGATGGGCCGCGGGAGAGGAAGATGTGGGTGAAGATAGTCTCGGGAGGAAGTAACAAAATAACGAAGTAAAGATTGCGGCGCTTCGGATCGATTCGAGGGTGGTTTCGGATTTTTTTAGCACAGAGTTCACTGAGGTCACGGAGAAGAGCGGTGTGTTAGAGTTTTTGTCATGACGCGGCTGGGGATTTACATACAGGTGCCGTTTTGCCAGACGAAGTGCACGTATTGCAATTTTCATACGGGAGTGGTGTCTTCGGGGCGGTTTGCGCCTTATACGGAGGCGGTTTGCCGGGAGATTCGCGGGCACCAGGAGTTGTATCGTGCGGCGAGGGTAGAGTTGCCGGAGGGATTTGAGAAGGCGGTGGTGGATACGGTTTATTTTGGCGGGGGGACGCCTAGTTTGTTGGAGCCAGGTTTGTTGCAACGGATGATGGACTCGATTCGCGGGGCGTTTCCGAACGAATTGAGCGAGGTGACGCTGGAGGCTGATCCGGAGACTGTGAAAGCGGAGAAGGCGGCGGCTTGGGTTGCGGCGGGGATCAATAGGGTTAGTTTTGGGGTGCAGTCGTTTTCGGATCGGGAATTGGTGGCGGCGGGGCGGATGCATCGGCAGGCGGATATTTACCGGGCGGCGCCGATTTTGCGGGCGGCGGGGATTCGGAATACTAGTTTTGATTTGATAGCTGGATTGCCGTTTCAGACTCGGGAGAGCTGGAAGGAGTCGCTGGAGGAGTTGGGGAAGTTGGCGCCAGAACATGTTTCGGTTTATTTGTTGGAAGTGGATGAGGGGAGCCGGTTGGGGCTTGAGATTTTGCAGGGTGGGGCTCGGTATAGCGCTGGGGCGGTGCCTAGCGATGACTCGGTGGCGGATTTTTATGAGACGGCGTGCGAGTTTTTGGGGGCGGCGGGTTATCACCACTATGAGATTTCGAATTGGGCCAAGCCGGGATTTGAGTCGAAGCACAATTTGAAATATTGGCGGCGGGAGCCGTATTTGGGATTCGGAGCGGGGGCGCATTCGTTTTCTGGGACGGAGCGATGGGCGAATGCTCATGATGCAGCGGAATATGTTGAGGCGGTGAAGGCTGGACGAATTCCGGTCGAGCAATTGGAATCGGTGACGCGGGAGAGTGCTCTCGAGGAGGAGTTGTTTTTGGGATTGCGGCAATTGGATGGGATTGATGTGGGGCGGATTGAAAGGGAGTATGGGGTTGCGCTGGGCACGCGATTTAGGCCTTTGGAATCGGCTGGATGGGTAATGCGAGATGGGGACGTGGTGCGGCTTGCGCCCGCGAGGTTGAGTGTTTCGAACGAGGTGTTTGTGGAATTGATGAAGTGAAGAAGTAAGGAAGAAAAGAAAAAGATGGGGACAAGCATAACGCAGAGGCGCAGAGCGCACAGAGATTCGCAGAGAACAACAAATAGGAAAAACCAAGAAGGCGAAGAACAGAACAGTAGCTGGAGGAGATCACAACGTGAGTGAAGCGATTGCTAAGAGCGGGATGCGGGGTGATCCGGACGAAGTGACGCCTCTGGAAAAAATTGTGGACTTGCGGAGCGATACCGTCACACGGCCTACCGCGGAGATGCGGCGGGCGATGGCGGAGGCGGTGGTCGGGGACGATGTTTATGGGGAAGACCCGACGGTGAACCGGTTGGAGCGGCGAGCGGCGGAGATTTTTGGGAAAGTGGCGGCGCTTTTTGTGCCGACTGGGTGTATGGGGAATTTGATTGCCATTAAGGTGTGGACGCATCATGGCGATGAGGTGATTTGCGACGAGAGGAGTCACGTTAATCTTTATGAGTTGGCGTCGATGTCGGCGATCGCGGGGTGCATGCCGCGGATCGCGAGGGGCGTCGACGGGATTCTTTCGTGGAAGCTCATTGAGACTGTGATTCGGCCGAAAACTTATTATGACTCGCAGACGGCACTGATTTGCATTGAGAATACCCACAATATGGCGGGCGGGACGGTATATGCGACGGCTTCGGTGGAGGAGATTTGCGGGCATGCGCATGAAGCGGGGTTGAAGGTGCATTTGGATGGGGCGCGGATTTTTAATGCGTCGGTGGCGCTGGGCGAGAGCGTTGCGGCGATGACGAAGAACGTGGACTCGGTGATGTTTTGTTTGTCGAAAGGGCTGGCGGCCCCGGTGGGTTCGATGATTGTGGGTTCGGGGGCGTTTATTGAGAAGGCGCGGATTTATCGGAAGATGTTTGGGGGAGGGATGCGGCAGACGGGGGTGATTGCGGCGGCGGGCCTGATCGCGCTGGAGGAGTCGCCTGGGCGGCTGCATGTGGATCATGAGAATGCGCAGGTTTTGGCGAAGGGAATTGCGGCGATGCCGGGGTTGAAGATTGATCCGGCGAAGGCAAGGACGAATATTGTGATTTTTGATTGTGAGGGGACGGGGAAGAACGCCGTGGAGTTGTGCGATTTGTTGCGGGAGAAGGGGATTTGGGCGTTGGACACTGCGACGTACTCGGTGCGGTTTGTGACGCATTGCGATGTGGATCGAGCCGGCGTGGAGCGGGCTTTGCAAGTGCTGGAAGAGATTGTGGCGAAGCCGCAAATGGCGCGGGCGTAGTGAGCGCGAGGGAACTGTAGCGCAAAAGCGGTAACGCAGGACCAACAGGACAAGACCAATAGAACAAAAGTGAGCTACAAACCCGTGGGGCGGCTGGCTAGGATTGTGTAAAATGGCGTTATAAGCGGAAATTTGGTTGGGCATAGCAGAGGGAAATAGAGGCGCGGGAGAAAACGTGGACTTCAATTTTAGCGAGGAACAGCAGCAGTTGCGGCGGAGTGTGCGGGAGTTTGCGCAGGGCGAGGTATTGCCGCATGTGATGGAGTGGGACGAGGCTTCGCATTTTCCGAGGGAGATTATGCCGAAGTTGGGGGAGATGGGGTTGCTCGGCGTTATTTTTCCGGAGGAGTACGGCGGGGCTGGATTGGGGTACATCGAGTACGTCATTGCGATTGAGGAATTGGCGCGGGTGGATGGGTCGGTGGGGTTGATCGTGGCGGCGCACAACTCTTTGTGCAGCAATCACATTTTTAAGTTTGGGACTGAGGCGCAGAAGAAGAAATATTTGGCGCCTTTGGCGTCGGGGAAGAAGATTGGGGCTTGGTCGTTGACGGAGCCGGATGCGGGGTCGGATGCCGGCGGAACGAGGACGACTGCGCGGCGGCTTGGGAATTCTTGGGTTTTGAATGGGGCGAAGACGTTTACGACCAACGGGCACTACGCGGATTTTTGCGTGGCCATGGCGGTGACGGACAAGTCGAAAGGATCGCATGGTATAAGCGCGTTTATCTTGGAGAAGGGGATGCCGGGGTTCAAGCCGGGAAAGAAAGAAAACAAATTGGGGATGCGGGCTAGCGATACATCGGAGGTGATTTTTTCGGATTGCCGCGTACCGCATGAGAACCTTTTGGGGCCGGAGGGTGAGGGGTTTACGGGGAGTCTGAAGATTTTGGATGGCGGGAGGATTTCGATTGCGGCTTTGGCGCTGGGGATGGCGCAGGGGGCGCTGGACGCGGCGGTGAGTTACGCGAAGCAGCGGAAGCAGTTTGGGCAGGCGATCAGCGAGTTTCAGGCGATTCAGTTTAAGTTGGCGGACATGGCTACGGAAGTGGAGGCGGCGCGGCTGCTTGTTTATCAGGCGGCTTGGCTTGCGGATCGGAAAGATGTGCGGTTTACGCGGGAATCGAGCATGGCGAAGTTGTTTGCGAGCGAAGTCGCGGTGCGCGTGGCGAATGAATGCGTGCAAGTGCACGGGGGATACGGATTCATCAAGGATTACCCGGCGGAGAAGTTTTATCGGGATGTGAAGCTGTGCACGATTGGGGAAGGGACGAGCGAGATTCAGAGGTTGGTAATTGCGCGCCACTTGCTTGGAAGGAAGTAAGTAGTGGGTAGTGAGTAGTGAAGGGCCGCTCTTCAGGTTAAGCTCTCGTTCAAGTTGTCCTTTCGTTTTGGGCTGCGCGGAAAACGCAAAAATCAGGATAATAGGCTGATGCGTTTGGCGTCCTTAAGAAAATTACAGGAAAACTATGCCTACGCCCGTTGAGAATTGGGCGGAACAGGTGCGCGCGGGGGAGGTGCGGGCGATTTCGCGCGCGATTACGGCGATTGAGAATCATCAGCCGGAAGCGGAAGAGTTGTTGCAGCGGCTTTTTGCGCAAACGGGACGCGCGTATCTTACTGGAGTGACCGGCGCCCCAGGGACGGGGAAGAGCACGCTTGTGGACCGGCTCGCGGCTTACTACCGGAAACAGGATGAGCAAGTGGGCGTGATTGCAGTGGACCCCACGAGCCCGTACACGGGCGGGGCGATTCTGGGGGACCGCATACGGATGCAGAGCCACGCGAGCGATAAGGGGATGTTTATTCGGTCGATGGCGACGCGGGGATTTATGGGAGGATTGGCGCGGGCGACGGCGGAAGTGGCGCTGTTGCTGGATGCAGCCGGCAAGCAAGAAGTGCTGATCGAAACGGTCGGCGTGGGGCAGGATGAGATCGACATTGTGCGGCTGGCGGATTGCGTTTTGGTGATGATGGGGCCGGGGATGGGCGATGACATCCAGAACATGAAGGCTGGATTGATGGAGATTGGAGATATTTTTGTTTTGAACAAGGCAGACCGCGAAGGGGCGGATCGGTTGGAGCAGCAACTGCTGGCGATGCTGTCGTTGGTGATGCCGCGAGATGGCTGGCACCCGCCTGTGGTGCGCACGGTGGCTACTGAGAGCAAGGGAATTGAAGCGCTGGCGGAAACGATTGCAAAGTTTCGGAAACATTTTGAAGCGAGCGGGGAGCGCGAGAGAAAACATGTGGAGCATTGGAAGCGGCGGCTGTTGGGATTGATAGAATCGCGGCTCGTGGAGCGAGTGTTGGGAGGTGCCGGCGGGGAATCGAGGCTGGCGGAGATGGCGAAAGCAGTGGCAGCTAGGAAGAAGGATCCGTTCACGGCTGTGAATGAATTGGTCGCACGAAGCGGAGCCGGTGTTTAGGGCGATCACGGATGCACTTTGGCGAGATTGAAGTTCGACATATCCATGGCGGGATTTTTTGGCTAGATGGCGGGTCCATGTTCGGTGTGGTGCCGAAACCGCTGTGGAAAAAAAAGATGGCGCCGGACGAGCGGAACCGCATTCCGCTGGCGGCGAACTCGCTGCTAGTGCGCGCTGGTGGGAACAATATTTTGCTGGAGACGGGCAACGGAACGAAGTGGGACGCGAAGCTGCGGAACATTTATGGATTCGCGGAGGGCGATCCTTACGGGGAATCGTTGGCAAAGGCAGGCGTGCAGCCGGAAGAGATCGACGTAGTGATCAACACGCATCTGCATTTTGACCACGCGGGCGGGAATACGCGTTTGGTAGACGGGCGTCTCGTGCCGACATTTCCGAATGCGAAGTACGTGGTGCAGCGGGCGGAGTTGGAACACGCGATGCGTCCGACGGAGCGGGACCGTGCTAGTTATTACGCGCATGATTTTGCGCCGGTCACGGAGGCAGGGCAGTGGCAGTTCGTCGATGGGGACTGCGAGGTTTTGCCAGGGATTAGCGTCGTGAAAATTCCGGGGCACAATTTACAAATTCAAGGCGTGCAGATTCGCGGCGGTGGAAAGACACTGATGCTGGTGGCTGACCTGATTCCCACGCGGCATCATTTGCCGCTGCCATGGATCATTGCGTACGATCTATACCCGCTGACGACGCTGGAGACGAAGCAGAAGTGGATTGGCGAGATTGTTCGAAACGGCTGGATCGTGGCGTTTGGGCATGACCCTGATTTTCCCGCAGGGACCTTGCACGAGCATGACGGGAAAGTTGTTTGCGAACCGGTAGACCTGAATCGTTGATTTCACGGAGAAAAGAGAATGGCAGCTGCGAAAAGGGAGAAGTCGAAGCGCGCGAACACGCAGGCAGAGATAGGGATTATTGGCGGGAGCGGGCTGTATTCGATGAATGGGTTGACGAAGCCGCGGGAAATCCGCGTAAAGACGCCGTTTGGCGAGCCGTCCGATGCGTTTGTGCTGGGGACGTTGGAGGGGAAGAGGGTGGCGTTTCTCGCGCGTCATGGACGTGGGCACCGGATTTTGCCGGGCGAAATTAATTTCCGCGCGAATGTTTATGCAATGAAGCTGCTGGGCGTGAAGAGGATTATTTCGGTCAGCGCGGTAGGTTCGTTGATGGAGGAATTGCGGCCGGGGGAGTTTTTGGTGCCGGATCAGTTTGTCGATCGGACGAAGAATCGGGTGTCTACCTTTTTTGGGAATGGCCTGGTGGCTCACGTGGGATTTGATAAACCGACGTGCGGACAGGTTTCGAACGCGCTGGCCGACGCGAGCGTACATTGCGGGGTGATGGTGCACCGGCGGGGAACATACGTGTGCATCGAGGGGCCGCAGTTCTCGACGCTGGCGGAAGCGCAGATGCACAGGCAGTTGCGCTTCGAAGTGATTGGCATGACGAATGTGACGGAAGCGAAGCTGGCGCGCGAGGCGGAGATTTGTTACGCGACGATCGCGATGATTACGGACTTTGATTGCTGGCACCCGGAGCACGAATCAGTGACGGCATCGCAGATTATTGCGACGCTGGTGCAAAACGCGGAGAATGCACAGCGGGTGTTGCGCGAGGCGGTGCGCGCGATGCCGGAAGAGCGGAGTTGCAAGTGCGGCGCGGCGCTGAAGCATGCGCTAGTGACGGACATGAAGCTGGTGCCCAAGGCCACGAAGAAAAAGCTCGAAGCAATCATCGGAAAATATATTTCCTAGGAGAAAACTTTGTCCTTACTTGTGGTTGGATCGGTGGCTTTTGATGCACTCGAAAGCCCTTACGGCAAGGTAGACCGGACCGTCGGGGGAGCAGCGACGTATTTTGCGGTGGCGGCGAGTTTTTTTGCGCCGGTGAGTCTCGTGGCCATCGTGGGCGAGGACTTCACGGACAAGGATGAGGCAGTCTTTCGCGGGCGTCACATCGATACGGAGGGATTAGAGCGCGCGGCGGGGAAGACGTTTTTTTGGGCAGGGAAGTATTCGGAGAATTTGAATGAGCGGGTAACGCTGGCGACGGACTTGAATGTGTTTGCGGGGTTCAAGCCGCGTCTTCCGGAAAAGTACAGGACGGCAGAATACGTTTTTCTGGCAAATATCGCGCCGGATTTGCAGCGAGACGTTTTGCACCAGGTGAAAGGCAGGCCGAAACTTGCGGCGCTGGACACGATGAATTATTGGATCGAGAGAACAAACAGCGAATTGCGCGAGACGTTGCAGCACGTAGATATTTTGATGATCAATGATTCGGAGACACGGCAGCTTTCGAACGAGCACAACTTGCTGCGCGCGGCCAAGCATATTTTCAAGATGGGGCCGTCGACGCTAGTTGTGAAGCGCGGGGAATATGGGGCGATGATGGTGGACAAGCGCGGCGTGTTTTGCGTGCCGGCATTTCCGTTGGAAGAGCCGCATGACCCGACGGGTGCGGGAGACAGTTTTGCGGGCGGATTTATGGGTTATCTGGCAGGAGCGAACAATCTGAGCGATGCGACGCTTCGCCGGGCGATGGTTTATGGTTCGGTGATGGGGAGCTTTACGGTGGAGCGATTCGGCCTGGACCGGCTTCGCGTTTTGAAACGGAGCGAGATACACGCCAGGGCACGGCACTTCGCGAAATTGACCCAATTCAAATTGTAGTGTGTAGAATCCTGCCATAGCTTCGGAATGCAGGAGAACATGCTGCCTCTCAGCACAATCGTGGCGCGCCTGGCTTGGGCCGCGCTTCTCGGTGCGATCATCGGTCTCGAACGCAGTATTCGCAGACGTCCCTCCGGGATGCGCACGGGGTTCTGCATTTCGTTGGGAGCGGCTCTTTTCACCATTGTTTCCATAGAAATTGCGAGACGGACGGGGGACGCGAGCACGACGCGAATTGCGTCTAATATCGTCCAGGGCATTGGGTTTTTGGGAGCCGGCGTGATTTTACGCGAACGCGGCAGCGTGGTGGGGCTGACAACTGCGGCGACGATTTTCGCGGTGGCGGCGATGGGCATGGCGGCTGGCGGGGGTTTGTACTCGGTTTCCGGGATTGCCTGCGCATTGGTGTTGTGCGCCCTGATTTTCCTGTTCTATGTCGAGGGCTGGCTAAACTTGAAGCCGCGATACATGTTGTTCCGGATTGTTGTGGATCGAGCGGAAACTATGGTTGCGGACGTACACCGGATTTTTTCGGATCTGAAGGTGGGGATCGATAATTTTCAGGTTTCGTTGACCGGTGAGAGAAACTTGATCCAGTTCGATGCGGAAGTGAGCACGCGCCAGCAGGAGAAGATACTGGCTGCGCTATGCAAGCCGGGCGTCAGTTGCGAAATGGTGCCTGTGGAGCGGCAAAACGGATGAGCACGCGGGCTAGCGGACTCCAGCCAACAGAGGTAGAACGAGGAACACGAAAACCGCGCGCCCTGAATTCGCGGAGCGTGCTGATGCCGTTTGCGCCGGCTTCACCGGCGGACTTTGGGAGGGTTATTGCTGGCGCGGAGGAGTTGCGCAACTTAGGTTTCCAAGTGGCGGATGCGACGCCTCTTGCTCCGGAAGGTTACTTCGCAGGATCCGAATCGGGCCGGCGAGATGAGTTCTTGAGCGAGATAGAACGCGTCGATGTAAACGCGCTGGTGGCTGTTCGCGGCGGATACGGTTCGAACTACCTCCTGGACAATCTCGATTTGCGGCGGCCCGAAGAGGCGAAGGTGATTTTGGGTTACAGTGACTTGACCTCGCTGCAGGCTTATTTATGGAAGCGGTACGGATGGGTTGGATTCTATGGCCCGATGCTAGCAGCAGGGCTGGATGCGGGGGCCGGCGTTGCAAAGGGCTATGACCGTGAGTCGCTGCTTGCCGCGGTTGGAAAAACGGACAGTGGATGGAGCTTGCGTCTGCGCGGCGAAACGATGTCTGGCGGTGAAACGGAAGGCCGGGTCCTTGGTGGTTGCATGACGCTGGTGGAGACGACGCTGGGGACGCCTTGGGAATTGGAGACACGCGGATCGATTCTCTTGCTCGAGGATCGGGGGATGAAGCCGTGGCAAATAGACCGTTCTCTGATGCATTTAAAACAAGCGGGAAAATTTGAGGGAGTTCGAGGAATCGTGCTCGGGGAATTTCCCGAATGCGATGCGCCGGCAGCGGGAAGCGCGACGGTACGCGACGTGTGCGGGCGAATTCTTGGAGCGCTGCACGTGCCGATCGTTTTTGGCGCGGCAGTCGGGCACACGCCGCGGCCGATGCTGACGGTGCCGCTGGGAGTAAAGGCGCGTTTGAGAGCGCAGGGAGAAGGAGAGCTCGAGATACTCGAGTCGGCGGTCATGCCATGAGCGATGCGAAGCATGTTCACGTGATTGGGATTGGCGGCTCGGCGATGGCGCCACTGGCGGGAATGTTGCGGGAGCATGGGTATCGCGTGACGGGATCGGATTCGGGAGTGTATCCGCCGGCTTCCATTTTGCTCGAGAAGCTGGGAATCTCGTTTTTTCATACGTTTGATGCGGCGCATTTGAGCCCGTCGCCTGATCTGGTGGTGGTCGGGAATATTATTGCGCGAGGAAATGCCGAGCTGGAAGAAGTGCTGGACCGCAAAATTCCCTATCGCTCGATGCCGGAAATTCTGGAAGAAGTGTTTTTGCCCGGACGGCATTCGATTGTGGTCAGCGGGACGCACGGCAAAACGACCACGACGGCAATGCTGGCTTGGATTTTCCATATAGCGGGAAAGCGCCCGAATTTTCTGGTGGGCGGAGTGGCTGAGAATTTTGGCAAGAGCTACGGACTGGGAGGCGGAGAAGAATTTATCCTGGAAGGGGATGAGTACGAAACAGCGTTTTGGGACCGCGGGCCGAAATTTTTTCATTACCATCCGGACGATTTAATCGTTACGTCATTGGAGTACGACCATGCGGACATTTACCGCGACTTTGAAACGTACGAGTTGGCCTTTCGGCGTTTAGTGAATTTGGTTCCACGTCGCGGGCGTGTTGTGATTTGGGGAGATACGGAGGAGTCGGGGCCGGCTTTACGGCGGGCTGCGGAGAAGGCGTTCTGCCCTGTAGAGACGTATGGATTTTCCGCGGGAAATGATTGGGTGGCCAGCGAATTGGCGGTGGACGGCGGGGGAATGAAGTTCCGCGCCACGTATCAAGGCAAGTTGTTTGGCGAATTTGCGCTGGCGGCCAGCGGGCGGCATAACGTGTTGAATGCGCTGGCGGCGATGGCGGTGGCGCATGCGCGGGGGATCGGCGCAGACAATTTGGCGAAAGCGTTGGCAACGTTTCGAAGCGTAAGGCGGCGGATGGATGTGAGGGGAGAAGTGCGCGGCGTGCTTGTGGTGGATGATTTTGCGCATCATCCCACGGCGGTGCGCGCGACGATCGAGGCTGCGCGGGCGCGTTGGCCTGGGCGGAGGCTCTGGGCGATCCTCGAGCCACGTTCGAATTCCATGCGGCGAAAAGTGTTTGAACAAACACTGCCTGTGGCGTTGGCGCTGGCAGACCGCGTGATTTTGGGAGGAGTATTCCGCGCGCAGCAGCTTGGCGACGAAAATCGTCTCGAGCCGGATGCCGTGGCGGAGAGCGTGCGCGCGTTGGGAAAGAGCGCACGGGTATTTTCCAGCGCGGACGCGATTGCGGAGCAGCTTTCAACAGAAGCGGAACCTGGCGATGTGCTGTTGGTGATGTCGAATGGAAGCTTCGACGGACTCTGTGACAAACTGTTAAAGAAACTCGTTCCAGCGAGCGCGCAACCTACCGAGGCCGTCCAGTCGTGAAGCTGCGGGTCGCGCTAGCAGCGTGCGCGGTCTTGCTCATTTGTTCTCTTCAGTGCATCCCCTACACCTTTGCCGGCGGCAAGCCCCGTAACCAGCCGATCCTCTATGAAATTTCCCTCGAGCATCCAGAGGAGCACTTGTTTCACGTGATGATGAAGGTTCCCGACGTAACGGGAGAGCTTACGGTACAGATGCCGGCGTGGAATGCGCTTTACCAGATACGAGACTTCAGCAGCCACGTGCAGCAGGTGGAGGCGCATGCGGGTACGGAAAGAGTTCCCATCGAAAAGATCGACAAACAAACCTGGAAGATCCGGGGGAGCGGGACGATCCGAATTGACTACGCGACGTATTGGGACGAGCCGGGGCCATTTGCCACCCAATTGAATGGCGAGCATGCTTTCATCAATCCGGCGATGATACTGCTTTACGTTCCGGAGCGGACGGAAGACAAGGTGCTTCTCTCCGTTGGCGATTTTCCGAACGATTGGCGGGCGGCCAGCGCGTTGAAATTGGATTGCGGCCCCGTCCTCGGAAAGCAGTTTTGCACTTCGGTCAAAACGACATACGACGCGATTGTGGACGCGCCGGTGGAGATCGGAAAGTTCAAAGAGTTCAACGTGCCGGGAGTTCCGGCGGACATCCGGGCCGTGGTTGATGGTGAGAATTGGAGCCAAAAGAAGATAGAAAGAGATCTGAGCCGAATTTGCAACTACGAGCTGAAGTTGATGGATGGCGCGCCGTTCGAAGATTACGTTTTCATTTTGCACACTGGGAAGGGCGCGGGCGGCGGGGGGATGGAGCACGCAAACTCGACGGCGATTGGGATTCCATCGGATGATTATTTGGCGGGAGTCGCGGCGCATGAGTTTTTTCATTTGTGGAATGTGAAGCGGATACGGCCGGCTTCGCTGGAACCGGTGGACTTCACGAAGGAGCAGTACACGCGGGCGCTATGGTTTGCGGAAGGCGTGACGAGCACGTACGGCGCTTACACGCTCGTGCGATCCGGACTCTGGAGCAAAGAGCGTTTTTATGATGACCTTGGAGAGCAAATTAGCGAGCTGGAATCCCGGCCGGCGAACCATTGGCAGAGCGCGGAACAATCGAGCCTGGATGCGTGGCTGGAAAAATATCCCATTTACAACGGACCGGAATACAGCGTCTCGTATTACACCAAGGGACAGATGTTGGGTGACTTGCTGGACATTTTGATTCGCGACCGCACGGACAATCAAAAAAGTCTCGACGATGTACTGCGTGGGATGAACACGGACTTCGCTAAGCAAGGAAAAACCTACCGGGACAGTTTGGATATTCGGCTGGCGGCGGAGAAAGTGGCGGGTGGGTCTTTCGAAGAGTTCTTTCGGGACTACGTCGCGGGGGCTGAGCCGCTGCCTTATCAGCAAGTGCTTGCGCTGGCGGGGCTCGAGCTGCATACGACGGAAGAGAAAAGGCCTGTCCTCGGTTTCTCTCCGCAACGCGAACCGGGAGGGGCTTTCACTGTGCGCGGAGTCGATCCCGGAAGTCCGGCCCAGGGGGCGGGGCTGCAACTTGGTGACGTTATCGTGAGTTGGAACGGCGGAGACGTGCCGCGGTTTCTGCGGCGATGGGTGCGCGAACGTCATCCGGGCGAGACTTTGAAACTGCGCATTCGCCGGGACGAGAAAGACCAGGAATTAGATTTCAAGCTGGGCGTGGAGAAAGAGCCGCTGTATCAAATCGGCGAAGACCCGAATGCGGGGGAGAAGGCCCGTCATATTCGGGAGGGGTTACTTCACGGAGTGACGCAGGCAGTCACCGTGCGCTGACCGCTATAGCCCGCTAGGTTCCGCTTGACCGGCGGCGCAGTATTCGAGACAGTTCTGCGTATTGCATGCTTCGCACGATTTTCATCGTTGTTTTTCTTTCGCTGTACATCCTGATACTTGGGCCACCGCTACTGCTTTACACGCTGGTCACGCGGCACATTGATCCGCTCTATTGGGCGGGCCTTAAGGGCGTGATGTTTTTTGTGAGGGCAGTGGGTGTGAGAGTCCAAGTTGAGGGAAGGGAGAGAATTCCCGACGGAGTTTGCCTCTTTGTAGCGAACCACACGAGTTCGGCGGATGCACCGGCCGTAGTGGGAGCGATCCCAAGGCGGATAGCGGTGCTACTGAAAGACTCCCTCTTCAAATGGCCGATCGTGGGGCAGGCGTTTACACTAGCGCGCTTTATTCCTGTGAATCGGATCGACCGGGAATCCGCGATTGCCAGTGTGGAAAAGGCAGCGGAGGCAATGCGAGCTGGCCAGTCGTTTCTAATTTATCCAGAGGGGACACGGAGCCTGGACGGGCGGCTTCAGGAGTTTAAGAAGGGCGCGGTTGCGCTGGCGATAAAAGCGGGAGTTCCGATCGTTCCGGTGCTTTGTTCCGGGGCGCAGAGAGTGATGGCCAAGCACTCGATGGTGATTCGCCCCGGAGAGATCATTGTGGAGTTTCTTGAGCCGATCGATGCCGCAAAGTATTCCTGGGAGGAACGCGACGTTTTGAGGCAGCACGTGCATGACGCTATGGCGGTGGGTTTGCCGCCGGATCAACGGCCCATCGGTTTTCCGGGGGCAACGTAAGAACTAGCGATGGACGGAAGGACGCGGACGGCCGCCAAGGCGCTCCAGTTCAGCTTCCAACTCGCGGACGCGCTTCTGAAGTTCAGGCAGGCGGTTGAGGGCTGCGACGGTCTTGAGCCACTGCCGATTGTCAACGGCCGGATAGCCTGAAAACATGGAGCGTGGTGGGACATCGTTGGGGATGCCGCTCTTCGCGGTAATGACGGAGCCGTCGCCGATGGTCAGATGCCCGGCGGTGCCGACTTGGCCCGCGAGAATACAGCCGTCGCCGACTTTGGTGGAACCGGCGAGTCCTACCTGGCCACACAGCATGGTGTTGGCGCCCACGCGCGAGGCGTGACCGACGATAACGAGGTCGTCGAGCTTGGTGCCGCGGCCGACACGGGTTTCGCCGACCGTGGCGCGGTCAACGCAAGCGTTGGCTTGTACCTCGACATCGTCCTCGAGGACTGCCGGGCCAGATTGCTGCATCTTGTACCAAGTGCCGTCGTTTTGCTTGGCAAAGCCAAGGCCATCTGCGCCGATGACGACTCCGTTCTGCAGGATCACACGATTTCCGATTTGGCAGAATTCGCGGACCGTGGCATGGGAGTGGGCGAAGAAATCATCGCCGATGCGGGCGCCTTGATAGATGGTGACGAAGCTGTGCAGAACGGCGTTGCGGCCGATATGGGCGTCTTTTTCAACGACGCAGTACGGGCCGATGTGCGCCCCGGCACCGATCCTGGCCGACTTCGCGATGAGGGCTGTGGGGTGGAACCCTGGTTCGTAGCGCGGACCTTGATAGAAAAGTTCAATGGCGTGAGCGAACGCGAGGTAAGGATTTGCAGTACGCAAAGCGGTGAGCCCGGGCATAGCGGCATCGCGCTCGATGTTGATTCCGTCCTGAACAAGCACGGCCGAGGCGCGCGTGGTTTTGAGGAGAGGGAAATAGCGCCGGTTGGCGAGAAAAGTGATTTGGCCGGGCTCGGCTTGTTCGATGCCGGCGATTCCGTGGATGGAGGTTTCGCCGGGGCCGTCAAGACGGCATCCGAGCTTTTGGGCGATGTCGGCGAGTTTCATGGGCATGAAGACAGCTCCTTATCGCTGAGTGCGAGTCTCGCACAGCGAGAAGAGAGAAGTATAGCCGAGCGGCGTTAGTCGTTGAAAAGCTTTGGTTGAGATGCGGCGGCAGCGGTGGCGGGTTTGCGGCGTGCTATACCGACGACGCCGAGCACAGTCAATTCGGTGAGAGCGTTGCGCGGGATAAAAATGCGGTCGGTGGAGGAATTGAGATCGGGCGGAGTGATCTGAATGCCATTGTCGAGCACGGAGAGCAGGTCGTTAGGGACGACCCCTTCTATCGTTTCTCCATCGGTGTAGCGCAGGCGGACCCAAAGCCCATCCAATTTGGGACGGCTGAGGAAGGCCTTGCGCTCCGGCTCGAAGTCATCGGAGAACTCGCGGACAAAATAGATGGAGCGAACTCTTGCGAGGGGAATCTCCTGGTGCTCGCCGTCCGGGGTCAGCAAGTCGATGGGATCAGCTTGGCCGAGACGAGAAGGATTCAGATAGCCGCGAAGGGGCTTTTTGTCGGCAAGGACAATGACGACCTTCTTGTGAGTAGAGGCTGGGGCGCGGTTTTTCAAAGAAATCAGTTAATAAAAGTCAGGAATGGACGAAATTTGCGAATAATCAAGATGTATGTTATGTTAAGCGCGTTTTTCCTGTCAACCTATTGTTTTCATTAGAGTTAGGCCCCGGAGCGCCGGCCGTTGACCGATAAAAAGCATATCCTCAAATCGGCCTCGATCATCTCCATGGTAACCGTAGTTAGCCGTGTTCTCGGCTACCTGCGCGACCAGCGCATTACCCTCCTTCTTGGAACATCGCCTGTGGCGGACGCCTACGTACTTGCCTACCGCATTCCAAACCTTTTCCGGCGGTTGGTCGCCGAAGGTTCGATGACGGCTTCGTTCATCCCGGTCTTTACCACATACATGAGCGAAAAGTCGAAGGAGGAGGTCTGGGAGTTTGCGAACAAACTTTTCTGGACGCTTGCTCTTGTGGTTGCGGTCATCACCATCCTTGGGATGGTTTTCTCACCCACGGTGGTCCATTTGTTTGCGGGGAATAATGTTGCTGCGGCGCAGGCCATCGACCTAAACCGGATCGTATTTCCCTATCTCTTTTTCATCTCGCTGGCGGCGCTGGCGATGGGAATCTTGAATTGCTTCCACCTCTTTGGGCTGCCCGCCGCAACTCCGGTTGTGCTGAACGTAGCGACGATCCTATTTACCTTCGCGGTGGTTCTAAAGCACTTCAGGGATCCCGCAACGGCCATCGTCGTGGGAATCCTGGTGGGCGGAGTGCTGCAATTCCTGATGCTTGTGCCGGTGCTGGTGCAAAAGGGGATGAAATTTAATTTCGGGATATCTTTCTCGCATCCCGGGATCCGCAACGTGGCGCGGCTGATGCTTCCGCGGCTGTTTGGCATCGGTATCGGGCAGATCAATCTGTTTATTGATACGCGTTTTGCGACGGCAAGTCTTATGCCGGAAGGCAGTCTCGCGGCGCTGTACGTTGCGGATCGCGTAATGGAGCTTGTTTTGGGTGGATACGCGATCGCGGTGGCGACAGCGATTTTGCCGATGATGTCACACCAAGCGGCGGCAAAAGACTATGAGTCGCTCAAGAAGACGCTGGCTTTTGCGGTGCGCATCGTGGCTTTCATCACTGTGCCTGCGGCTCTGGGCCTGATGATTTTGCGCGAACCGATTATACGGGTGCTATTCCAGCACGGGCAGTTTGTGGCAGAATCGACGCGATTGACAGCCAGAGCGCTGTTGTATTACGCGATCGGGTTGCCCGCGCTGGCGACGGTGAAGTTGGTCGTGCCGGCGTTCTACTCCACGTCGGACACTAAGACGCCTGTCATCGTCGCTTCGATCTCGCTGATCATCAACATAGTCCTGAACATCGTGTTTCTCGAGTTTTTCTTCCGACGAGTGCAGAACGGCGGTCCTGCGCTGGCGACGGCTATCGCCAGCTTTTTTGATTTCTTCGCGCTTTTTATTATTTTCCGGTTGCGGCACGGCACGATGGGAACCATGGATGTTCTGCGCTCATTTAGCAAGATTGCTCTCTGTGCGGGCCTCATGGGAGTGGCGTGCTGGTTTGGGAATTACTACACCGCGTTTACGGTACACTCGAGATTCCTCGTCCAACTCCTGGTCTTTTCTGGGCTCATTGCGGGAGCCACGGCACTCTATCTGGCCTTGGCCTGGCTTTTCCGTTGCCATGAAATCCATGAGGTATATGGCATAGCCACGCGACAGACAGTGAGTGCGGGTAACGGCTACGCGGAGCCTTGATGGAAATGACGGCTGCCATATCGTTGTTTTTGACGCACGTGAAGGTCGAGAAAGGGCTTTCCGCGAATACCGTGGCGGCGTATCAGCGCGACTTGGCGAAGTTCAGCTTGTTTGCACAAAAGCGCAAACTTGAGCTGAATGAAGTGAGCCGGGATGATCTGGTGGATTTTCTCGCGGGGCTTTACCGGGGGAAGCTGGAGAGCCGGACAGTGGCCCGCAACCTGGTCACGCTGCGGAATTTTTTCCGGTTCGCGCAAATTCAGGAGCTCATACCCGCGGACCCCTCGCAGAATCTCGAGTCGCCCAAAATCCGGCGTACCTTGCCAGGCTATCTGAGGCTTGAGGAAGTGGAGCGTCTGTTGGCCCAACCGGATGCCAAGACGCCGCTTGGTTTGCGGGACCGCGCGATGCTGGAAGTGTTGTATTCGACGGGTTTGCGCGTTTCGGAACTGATTGGGCTGCGTGTGACGGACCTGGACACGAAGGTAGGCTGCATTCGCTGCATCGGCAAAGGAGACAAGGAGAGGATTGTTCCGGCCGGTCGAAAAGCAGTTGGCATGGTGGAAAAGTATCTTCAGGATGCGCGGCCAAAACTGCTGGGCAAGGGCGCCTCGAGTCCGGCGTTGTTTGTGAACCGGCGGGGCGGAGCGCTCAGTAGAGTGGGGGTGTGGAAGATCCTTTCTGCGTATGGCCGGCGTGCAGGTTTGCGCGTGGCGCTGACTCCGCACATGCTGCGGCACAGTTTTGCGACGCACTTGCTGGAACGCGGCGCGGATCTGCGGTCGGTGCAGCTCATGCTGGGCCACGCAGACATATCCACGACGCAGATTTACACGCATGTAGTGGAAGAGCGTTTGAAGCAGATTTACAAGGCGCATCATCCGCGCGCATGATGCGCGGCGGTCCCGGGCCCTTATTGCGGTTGCCTCCGCGGCAGTCAGCGCGGGCATCCAGAATGTGAAGGAGTGCGATGCCAGATTATATGTTTTTGTTGGAAAGCCGGTTGTCACCCGAGCAGCGAGCGGTGATGATGCGGGTCCAGGAACTCTCTGCCGCGATGGGATTCAACGTGTACCTGACCGGCGGGACGGTGCGCGACCTCGTCACAGGCGCTTCACTTCGCGATCTCGATTTCACCGTCGAGGGAAATCCTTCAAAGATCGCACGGGAGCTCGAGAAAGGCGGCGCGAAGATCCTCTCCGAGGATGAAAAGCTTCGCCAGGTGGAAATTCTCTTTGCAGGGGACTGCGACGGCAGCATCGCGGCGGCGCGCGATGACCACTATGTGCGTCCCGGCACGCGGCCGGAAATCCGCTGGTCCACGATTATGGAGGATTTGCGGCGCAGGGACTTCTCCCTGAACTCGATTGCCATTTCTCTGAATCCCGCCTCACGCGGGTTGCTTCTGGACCCCACCAATGGGCTTTCGGACATCGAACGCGCCGAGGTGCGCGCGTTGACGATCCATAGTTTTACGAATCAGCCTGTGCGGCTTCTGCGCGTTCTGCGTTTTGCGGCGAGGATGGGATTCAAAGTCGAGGCCAGGACGCAGGAGTGGTTTGACCTTGCCATCGAGCGCGATTTGCAGCACACCATTGCGCCGGAAGACGCGGGAGCGGAGTTGCGAGCCGTGGCCCGTGAAGAACGCCCTGCTGTGGTTCTCAAAGCGTGGGAGGAGCACGACCTGCTCGAGGCGGTTCATGCCGGGCTTGCAAAGCGGCATCCGGATTACGAAGCGATCGCGCGGTTGATGAAGGTTCGCGAGGATCTGTTTACCGCGGGATTTCGTCCGAAACTCGCCACGCCCATGATGCTCGCAATTCTCGGGCGGCTGAAGGACCGGGAACAGAGCAACATACTTTCCAAGGCGGGGTTCCGGCCGGCTGAGGCTGATGCTATTTTAAGCTTCGAAAAAGAAGTGCTGGCCGACCAAAAGGAATTAACCGGGCGCAAGTTGAACGCACCGGTGGACGCTTACCGGTTTCTGGAAAAAATGCCCGTGGATCGTATTGCCTACCTGCTCGCGGAATCCAATAATTCAGCCGCGCTCTCGAAAATCCGCGCCTATCTCCACAAATGGCGGCCGATCCGGGCATCGCTGCCGATGGTCGGCACTGAGCTGGAGGCCCTGGGCTATGCGCGCGGTCAAAAGTTCGACGCCATTGTCGAGCAGGTTTTCGGCATGCAGCTTACGGGGCGGGGAAAGACTCCGGAAGAACGCGTAAAGATACTGCGCAAATTATCCGGCATCAAAGAGCAGCCCAAAAAGAAAGAAAAGGAAAAGAAGGCGCCGAAGGGCACGGAGAAGCAAGCCGCGGCTGCCGGAGCCGCGCCGGTTACCGAAAAAGGCGCGGGGGGGAAGGCCGGGGCGGGGCACTCGCATAAGAATCACCCGGTGATGTTGAAGCAGGCAGCAAAACATAAGGCAGCTCGGGAGCAAGCGAAGCACGGTGCGGCCGGTAAGAAGACCAGCGGCCGAAAATAAGGAATGGCGCGGAAAGCTCCGCGTGTGAAAATTGTGAAAATGCGATTCGCATTTCTCGTGCGAGAGTTCTAGAATCGAGTTCCATGGGTCAACCGCAGTTTGTTCATCTTCACGTTCATACGGATTTCAGTCTGCTCGACGGGGCGTGCGAGACGTCCGAGCTGCTCGACGAGGCCTCGCGGCAGAAAATGCCCGCGGTGGCCGTGACGGATCACGGGAATCTCTTCGCCGCCGCCAATTTTTTCAACGAAGCCAGCAAACGCGATGTTAAAGCGATCATCGGATGCGAAGTCTATGTGGCGAAAGGCAGCCGCCACGACCGCGGAGAAAAGACCAACGGAACGAACGGACCAGAGCGCGGCGAGATCGAACCGGGCATGCGCGGGAGCAACCATCTGGTGCTCTTGTGTGAATCGCTGGAGGGCTACCACAATTTAATCAAGCTCGTCTCCTCCGGTTTTCTTGAGGGCTTCTACTATAGGCCGAGGATCGACTACGACCTTCTTGCGAAGCACAACAAGGGTCTGATTGCACTGTCGGCGTGCCTCCGGGGCGCGGTAACGGAAGCAGTCGTGGATGAAAAATATGATCAAGCGCGCGAAAATGCCTACCGATTGCGCGACATTTTCGGCAAAGGCAATTTTTTCCTGGAAATTCAGGATCAGGGGCTGGAGATCGAGCAGGGCGTGAATCGTGAGCTCGTGCGTCTCTCCCAGGAAACCGGGATTCCCCTTGTAGCCACGAACGACTGCCACTATCTGCATCACGGCGATGCGCACGCACAGGAAGTCCTGCTGTGCATCCAAACGGGAAAGACGATGAGCGACACTCATCGCATGAAGTTTGCGACGGACCAGTTCTATTTTAAGACGGCGGCGGAAATGGCCCAGGTGTTTGGCGAACTGCCGGATGCGCTGAGCCGGACGGTGGACATCGCGGCGCGCTGCAACGTCAAAATTGAGCGAATCCCCAATCCATTTCCAGAGTTTACGGTTCCCGAAGGGCACACGGCCGGAAGCTATTTTGAGAAGGTGGTGCGCGAAGGGTTTGCCACGCGCGTGCCGCATTTGGAGCGGTTGGCGCAGCAGGGAACACTCCACACTCCACTGGTGGAGTACGAGCGGCGTCTGACCTCCGAAATCGAGATGATCAAGAAGATGCGCTACGAGGGCTACTTCCTGATCGTTTGGGATTTCATTCATTATGCGCGGGCGCAGGATGTACCTGTGGGACCCGGTCGCGGGTCCGCGGCCGGAAGCCTCGTCAGCTACGCGCTCCGCATCACCGACGTCGATCCTTTGCAATACAACCTGCTCTTCGAGCGTTTTCTGAACCCAGAGCGCGTTTCGCTGCCGGATATTGACATCGATTTCTGCATGCGGCGGCGCGGCGAGGTGATTGAGTACGTCACGCAGAAGTACGGGCGAGAAAACGTGGCGCAGATCATCACGTTCGGCACCATGGCGGCCAAGGCGGCTGTTAAAGATGTGGGCCGGGCGATGGATATCCCCTACGGGGAGGTGGATCGGCTGGCGAAGCTGATTCCCACGACGCTCGGTATCACGCTGGACACCGCTCTGGCGGACGCGCCGCAGCTCAAAGCGGCCATCAGCGGCGACGAGAAGCTGAAAGATTTGATGAGCGTGGCGCTGCGGCTGGAAGGTCTGGCCCGGCACGCCTCAACGCACGCCGCGGGGGTAGTAATTTCTCCGCGCCCGCTGACGGATGTCGTTCCCGTTTACAAAACAAACCGGGATGAAATCACAACGCAATATGACATGAACGCGCTCGAGCGCATTGGCTTGCTGAAGATGGATTTTCTCGGCCTGACGACGCTTACAGTCCTGCAGGACACCGCGCGCATGATTGAAAAGAACCGCGGCCTGAAGGTCGAAATCGACAATTTGACCTTGGACGACGCCGAGACTTACAAGCTTTTCGCGCGCGGCGATACGACGGCCATCTTCCAGTTTGAATCGCACGGCATGCGTGACATTCTGCGACGTTACCAGCCATCCCGCATCGAAGATCTTACGGCGCTCAACGCGCTGTACCGTCCTGGCCCGATTCAGGGTGGGATGATCGACGACTTCATCAACCGCAAGACGGGAAAGACAAAAGTCAGTTACGAACTGCCGCAGCTCAAGGGCATTCTCGAGGAAACGTACGGAGTCATTCTGTACCAAGAGCAGGTCATGCAGATTGCGAACCTGCTGGCGAGCTTTTCGCTCGGCGAAGCGGATATCCTGCGGCGCGCCATGGGCAAGAAAAAGAAGGAAGAAATGGCCGCGCAGCGTGCAAAATTCATGGCGGGATGCCTGGCGAACAAGGTTCCGGAAAAGAAAGCCGAGCGCATTTTCAATCTGATGGAGGAGTTCGCCGGATACGGCTTCAACAAGTCCCACTCTTGCGCCTATGCGCTTCTGGCGTACCAAACAGCGTATTTGAAGACGCACTACCCCGTGGAATTCATGGCCGCGCTCCTTACCTCTGAAACGGGCAACGCCGAAAAAGCGGTGAAGTACATCAACGAAGCGCGGGGCATGAGCATTTCGATCCTGCCGCCGGACGTGAATGAGAGCGATCTCTATTTCACGCCGGTTGGCGAATCCATCCGCTTCGGGCTGGCCGCCATCAAGAACGTGGGGGAAAACACCGCAAAAGCCATCCGCGAGTCGCGGTTGGGCGCGGGGGAATTCACGTCTTTGTACGACTTGTGTGAGCGTATCGAGGCGCGGTTCTTGAATAAACGTGTGTTTGAGAGCCTGATCAAGTCCGGCGCGCTGGACTCTCTTGGGCCGCGCGAGTCCTTGCTGGCCTCCGTTGACGATGCGTTGGGGGCTGTGCAGCGCGCGACGCGAACGCGCGAGTCGGGGCAGCATGGGTTATTCGGTACGGCTACGGCTCCGGCGGCGATGCCCTTTGTATTACACGAGGCTGAGCCGTGGAGCGAGGCGGAACGCCTGGCCAGCGAATATGCCATGCTCGGCTTTTATGTATCCGGGCATCCGCTTGCGAAATACGCCTCGAGACTACAGGAGTTGAAGTGCATTTCCCTTGACCAAATCGAAGGGCAGCGCAACGGCAAAGAGATCACTGTTGCGGTGCTGATTGTCGGCACTCGCCCCATGCGCTCCAAAAAAGGCGCGCGCTGGGCCATCTATACGATTCAAGATATGACAGGAGTTCAGGAATTGTTGGCGTTCCCGGAGAGTTTTGGGCGTTGGGAGCAGGTTCTCAAAGCCGGAACACCTCTTCTGCTTAAGGTTCGCGTGCAGCTCGAAGAAGCAGGCACGCGGCTCTCATTGCAGGAGGCGGCGCGGCTGGAAGACCTCGCCGAACGGCCGGCTTCCGGCCTGCGTATCCGCGTGAATCTCGAAAACCTGAATGAAGAGCTGCTCGATCGTCTCGATGAGATATTCTCTTCTTATCGCGGATCAAGCCTGGTTTCGCTCGATCTCGCTGCCAAAGAAGGGGCGATGGCAACGATTCAAGTTGAACGGCGAGTCCGGGCGTGTCCGGAACTAATCGCGGCCGTCCGGGAATGTATGGGCGAGCAATCGATTGATTTGGTGATGTGATGAAGCCCAAGGACAAAGCAAAGAGCGCAGCTGCGCAGGCGGATCGCCAGAGCGAGATCGAGCGCTTGGAAAAGGACGTCGAAGAATTGCGGCAGCTCGCCGGCGACGAAGAAGCCGACGCGGAGGTGGGACGCATTCGCCAGCAGGTGGCTGAGCTGCGCAATGAGTTTTATAGCCACCTCGGACCCTGGCAGCGCGCCCAAATTGCGCGGCACACGCAACGGCCATACCCGCTGGATTACATTGGGGCGCTTTTTACCGATTTTGTGGAATTGCATGGCGATCGCAACTATGGCGACGATAAAGCCTTAATTACGGGACTCGCGAAGTTTCAAGGACGGCCGATCGCGGTCATCGGCCATCAAAAAGGCCGCGACACGAAACAGCGGCTCCTGCGCAACTTTGGACAGCCCAAGCCGGAAGGCTACCGCAAAGCGCTGCGCATCATGCAGTTGGCGGCTAAATTTGGCCGGCCGGTTTTCACTTTCATAGATACTCCCGGAGCTTACCCGGGCATCGACGCCGAAGAGCGCGGACAGGCCGAAGCGATTGCGCGAAACTTGCGCGAAATGGCGCGCCTTCCCGTACCGATTATCGTGACCGTGACGGGCGAGGGCGGCTCCGGCGGAGCGCTGGCGATTGCCGTTGGGGACCGCGTCAACATCCTGGAGAACAGCTTCTATTCCGTGATTTCGCCGGAAGGTTGTGCCGCAATTATGTGGCGTGACGCCACTAAGGCGGAAACAGCGGCCGCTGCCTTGAAGATTACGGCAAACGATCTGAAGGAGCTCGGGATCGTTGACGAAATCGTGCGCGAGCCCGAAGGGGGGGCGCACGTCGATCCGGAAGCTGCGGCGCAATTGCTCGGAGAGGTGCTGGAACGCCAACTGGTTGCCTTATCGCAACAATCCACCAAGGATTTGCTGGAAGCCCGCTACGAGAAGTTCCGCAAAATGGGGCAGTTCTTCGATTTTGGCAATTAGAATCATATTTTGAAGGTCGGCAGAGTCTTAGCCCCACCCCTTAGCACATTCGCAACCTTCCCGAGACCAATCGTTGTCCGCTCCCTGGTCGCGGGCTACTCTGGATGAGCACTCTTTAGAGTAATCCGGCTCGGGGAAACTTCTGCTCGCGTAGGCGGCCCGTCCACGGAGGACAGGACTCATTATGTCGGAACCGTTTCGCCCCTATGAAAAGCTCGTGGAAATTACCGTGATGGGCAAGAAGTTCCAGGTGCCAGAACGCAACTCGCTGCTGCGCTGTTTTCAGTTCATCAGCCCGGAAACGATTCCTTACGGGCGTTTTTGCTGGAATCAAGAATGCCAGTATTGCCGAGTTTCTTGCCAGTTGCCTGACGATGACGAGCCGCGGGAAATGCTGAGCTGCAAGTTCATCGTAATGCCCGGGATGGAAATTACCGAGCTGAGCCAAGAGCTGAAGTGGTGCCTCAGGTCCAAGCTGCCAGAGGATGCCGCAGTTTCTTCTTGATTCTCCCAGTTTAGCAGCGCAAAAAGATCTTCCGTGATGCGACTATTACGCTATCCGCGTGTTTACAGGAAAGGTACACGTAACATCGCGCGGCGGCGGCTGTGCGACGCCAAAACCCAATTAACCATCCCCGGCGCACAGCTGCCGTCATCGAAATGTAAGAGTTTGTTTACAGGCTGGCTGATTTCTTTAGGCAGCCAAATATGCGTTTTGCACGATTTGCAGTCCCTCGCCCTGTGGGCTAAAATTCGCGTTTGCAGACTCTGCCCTTAGATTTCATGCCTTGCGACGGTTGCGGACAATCCGCATCCTCTGCGCACATCGCGCGACGTCTTCAGCGTCTGGAATGGACTACGCGATACCGGCCCGTTCACATCAGTGCGCTTCTGCTAGGAGGAATTTCTCCCCTTGCAGAGACAGACTTTTTGTATGCGGGAAAGTTTGAGGGCGAAGCCGGCCGATTGCTGGAGGCCGTCGGGATCTCTCCGGCGGGGAAGCCGGCGGAAATTGTCTTGAGCGAGTTCCAGCGAGGCGGATTCTTCCTGACGCACATGCTCGAATGCCCGCTGGAGACGGAGCGGACCGGGCAGCCTTCAAGCGAGTTGCTGCTTGTGCAACGCATTTCAGCAGTCATGGCGCGCATCCGCCGGTCCCTTAAGCCCAAGCGCGTCGTTTTGATTTCGGAATTGCTGGCGCCGTTGCTTTCCAGGCTGACGATGGCCGAAATAGGATGTCCGGTGGTTTTGGATGACGGCAAACCCTTTGGCATGGACTCATCCGATTTTTCCGAGGCAGCTCAACGCTTGCATGAAGCTCTCACCGTGGTCGCCTCTGGAAAGTGATCCAGCGCACATCATTCGGTGTCCCTTTAGGGCAAGCCAAAAACTATACTTTTGACCGGCGTGCCAAACTTCGGGCTGTGATAGAATCGAAAACCTAGAGAGCGCGAGGTTTCAATAGGAGTTCGGCGTGAAGAAGCAAGTAAAGTTTGGAATCGGAATCGGCGTAATCGTGGTTTCTATGGCCTTCCTGGCGTGGCTCGGCTACGGGGAAAGCAAGACGTACTATCACACCATCGCGGAACTCCAGACGCTTCATGGCGCTGAACTATCTCATCGCATTCGCGTTGGCGGGACCGTGGCACCTGGCAGCATTCGCCATTTGAACGGCCGGGTAGATTTCGTTCTGGAAGGGGAAGGGAAGTCGCTCCCCGTAAGCTATGTTGGCAGTGACCCCTTGCCGGATACTTTCGTGGATAAATCGCAAGCGTTGGTGGAGGGGCGGCCGGCGTCGGATGGACGCTTTGTTGCAGAGGTTGTACAGGCGAAATGCGCGTCCAAGTACGCGGCGGCTCCCGGGGGTACTGTTGCTACTTCTTCCACTCCGGCACCGAAAAGCAACATGTAATGGGCCCGGCTTGGCCGGGGGATAGGCGGAGTCCCCGTGGATGTATTTGGTTCGTTCGCTCTCATCCTGGCGTTTATCTGCGCGGTGTATGCGTTTGGAGGCGGGATTGCCGCAATCATCACGCGCCATCCACTCCTCGTCAAGAGCGCCAGACAAGCAGGTATTGCCACATGCTGCTTGATCTTTGTCGCCACTTTTAGCCTCGAATATCTCTTCTTTAGCGACAATTTTTCTGTGGCGTATGTCGTCGAGCACAGTAATCGTGCGCTCTCGACCTTTTATAAAGTAGCTGCCTTGTGGTCCGGCCAGGAAGGTTCTCTGCTTTTCTGGAGCTTCCTGCTTTCGATTTACGTTTTCTCCGTTTTAATCGCCTACCGCAATAAGAATGGCGAGCTTATGCCGTACGTAGGTGTGATTCTCGCCGGAGTCCAGATATTTTTCCTCACGCTAAACAATTTTGTGGCCAGCCCATTCAAAATGCTGGGCATCCCGGCTGCTCACGGCGCGATGCAGATGGTCACTCGCGGCGACGGCAACGGCCTGACACCGCTTCTGCAGTATCCGGAGATGGTGATCCATCCGCCGAATCTTTATTCCGGCTACACGGGGTTCACGATTCCGTTCGCGTTTGCGTTGGCCGCGCTGCTTGCGCGGTACCCCGGAGAGAAGTGGATCCACCTCACGCGCAAGTGGACGATGATCGCGTGGGGCTTTCAAACCGCGGGCATTCTCCTCGGCGCGCACTGGGCTTATGCGGTTCTCGGCTGGGGCGGGTACTGGGGCTGGGACCCGGTCGAAAATGCCTCGCTTCTGCCCTGGCTGACGGGCACGGCGTTTCTGCATTCGGTGATGATGCAAGAGAAGCGCGGGATGATGAAAGTGTGGAATGTCTGGCTGGTGTTCTCGACCTTCCTGCTTTGTATTCTCGGCACGTTTTTGACGCGGAGCGGAGTCGTAAGCTCGGTCCACGCATTCGCCCAGTCCAGCATTGGCAACTGGTTCGTGGGCTTTCTCGTGATCATATTCACCGTCTGCCTGGTGGCTTATCTCAAGAACCGCGACTATCTGAAGAGTGAAAATCAGCTTGACGCCATCGTCTCCCGCGAATCCAGCTTCCTGTTCAATAATTTGATTCTTCTGGTTGCGTGCATCGCCGTTCTTGCCGGGACGCTTTTTCCGGTTTTGTCGGAAGCGCTCTCGGGTTCCAAAATCAACGTGGGCGCGCCGTTTTTCAATAAGGTCAACATCCCGCTCGGCCTATTCCTGCTTTTCCTGACCGGTGTCGGCCCGCTTCTCGCCTGGCGAAAGACTTCGATGGAAAGCCTGAAGAGAAATTTTGCCTGGCCAGCGACCGTCGGTCTCATAGCAGGCGCGGTTATTTTTGCGCTGGGGTACCGTGAGCCCTATTCGCTCGTTTGTTTTACCCTGTGCTTCTTCGTGGCGGCAACGATCCTAATGGAGTTCTATCGCGGTGCAAAAGTCATCCGAACCCGCTCGGGCGCGTCCTATTTGACCTCCGCCATCGAGCTGACCATGCGCAATACCCGGCGTTACGGCGGCTACATCGTCCACATGGGGATGGTATTTGTCTTTATCGGACTAGCGGGCCAGGCCTTTAACCAGAACGTGCAGAAGGAATTGCAGCCCGGCTCCTCGATGCAGATCGGGAAGTATACGCTTGTACTGCAAAATGCCGACACCAAGCCGGAAGCGAATTACACGGGTTTCCGGCTGATTGTGGAAGTCCTCGTCGGTGGCAAACCGTTGATGATGCTGTATCCCGAGCGCCGCGTGTTCGAGACCAACGGCGAAACGGGCACGATGGTGGCAATTTATTCGACCCTCCGGGAAGACTTATATGTCGTCTATGCTGGGCAGAGTCCGGACACCAAGTTGCCCGTGATTCACGCGTACCTGAACCCGCTGGTGAAATGGATATGGTTCGGCGGCGTCATTGTGGTGTTTGGCACGCTCGTCGCGCTGCTCCCGAATCGCCGCGCAGTGCTGGTTTTATCCGCCGTGAAGCAGCCCGCGTCAGAGCCTCTCACGCATGGAATGGCGCCATCGGCCACTTTTCGAGAAGGACATGATTAAAATGCGAAATATGAGAAGGCCGTGGTTGCTGATTTTGCCGGTCTTATTGTGTTTTGCAAGCGCGCTGCCTCTTTTGTCCGCGTTTGGGGATGCGCAACCGCCCGATCACGCGCACCGCCTGGGCATGAAGGTGAGATGCATGTGCGGCGGCTGCAACGATTCCGCAGGCAGTTGCTATCACGTCGGCGGGGCGTTCTCCGGGCCTTGCGATACTGCTCTGGCAATGTTGAAGCAAATCGACCTACGGATAGCCGAAGGTCAATCCGACGATCTAATCGTCCAGTCGTTTGTTCAAGAATATGGGCAGGCCGTGCTCGTCGAGCCGCCGCACAGCGGATTTGGGCTCGTGGCTTGGTGGATTCCCGCCCTCGCCTTGATCGGCGGATTCGCGCTGGTCTTGGGCGTCATTTCACGATGGCGGAAGCGTTTATCCCCTGAACCGGCTCTGGCCGGTGCGGGAAACGCACACCCGATCCCGAGTGAACTGCTGGATCGCGCGCGTGCGCAGGCTGCCCGCGATACCGAGGATTGATCTTGACCATTGTCACGGCCATCGCTATTTTCGTGATCGCTTCCGCGGATTGGGCTGTTCTCGGCGCATGCCTGGCGCTGGCTTTCGCCACCGGGCTGTTCATCTTTTACATTCAGCCGGATGCTTCCGATCTCGCTCCACGCCGCTCGAAGCTCGATCAATTGCTGGAGCGGCGCGATACTCTCTACGATAACTTGCGCGACCTTCGGTTCGAGTTTCGCTCCGGAAAATATGCGGAAAATGACTTCGAGGCGATGAAAATTTCTCTCGAGAACGAAGCGGCGCAGGTGCTCGCGGAAATCGATGAGATCACGGAATCGCAGGTGCGGCGCCCTCGGACGGTCCGTCCGGCGACGTCAGACCGGGGCGCGCAATGAAGGCGCGGTGGCTTTTGTATTTAGCGCTAGGCATTTGTCTTCTGGCGCCATTTTCTTTTGTTTACGGTGCTACTGTTCACGGCACCGTGAAGAATGGCACCACAGGCAAGCCCGGCGCCGATGTCGAGGTAATCCTCATCCAATTGCAGGGCGGAATGCAGCCGGTCCTCAACACCAAGACCGACGCGCTTGGCCATTTCACCTTCGACTATCCTGGCATTGGCACGCAGCCCATGCTGATACGCGCGGTCTATCGCGGGGTCAACTTTCATCAGCCCTTGCCTCCCGGCCAGAACGAAGTGCAAGTCGAGATTTTTGAGCCGTCCCGCGACCCCAAAACCATCACCGTGGGAACTCATTTCGTGATTTTTCAGCCGAACGGCGCGACTCTTCAAGTGGGCGAAGAATATGCCATCAAGAACGATTCGCAGCCGCCCGAGGCCTACTTTCGTGCAGACGGGAACTTCGATTTTGCTCTTCCCGAGGGCGCGACCCTGAAACAAACTGCTGCGCAGGGCCCTTCTGGTATGCCGGTGGTGCAGGCGCCCATCGATAAAGGCAAAAACAGGTACAGCGTGGCGTTTGCATTCCGGCCTGGCGATAACGGAGTGCGGTTTTCGTATGATCTGCCGTACACGGGAAATGCCGCCACCGTAAAACTGCCGACCGTTTATCCCGGCGCTCGCCTGGTCGTTGTTGCGCCTCCCACGGTGCAGATTACTGGCGAGGGTTTGCAATCTGGCGGGCAGGAACAGGGCATGAACGTTTATAGCCGGGACGCTCTCGCTGCGAACTCAACGATGAGCGTCAGCGTTTCCGGTACCGCGCCACCGCCCAGCGGCAGCGATTCGGACGCCGATGCATCCGCGCAGGGTCGCGATGCGCAGCAGGGAAACGGTCCGTCTGCCGGAGTGGCCATCCAAGTGGCTCCGGGCCGTCTGGATGTCTTGAAGTGGCCCATTGTGGCGGGCTTCCTTTGCGTATTCGTTTTGCTGGCGATTATTCTTGCCCGCAGACCGGTAGTGGCCGTTGCGGGTGGTCCCTCGGGAGGCTTCGCAGATTCGCCGGCCACTACGACCACGAAAACGGCTGCGGCCTCGGTTGCGACGCCAGCGGCTCGCAACGCAAACCTCGCCGAAGTCGATGCAGCAGTCGGTACAAGTCTTGATGCCCTTAAGGACACGCTTTTCCGGCTCGAGCTGCGCCACCAAGCAGGAACTATTTCCGAGGAAGAATACACTCACGAACGGGCGCGCGCGGAAAAGGTCTTGCGTGATCTTGTGCGAGGCTGAGGCGTGACGCCGCGCCGCGATCTGTCTCGTCGCGAGGTTCTTCCGTGACGCCCCTAGAATTTTTTCCTATTGGACTGCGTTTTGAAAACATCGAAAAGCGGTATGGCGGACTCCTCGCCTTGCGCCGAGTCTCGCTGGCCATCGCTCCGGGCGAATGTGTCGTTGTCGCGGGACGCAACGGTTCCGGCAAGACCACGCTTTTGCGCGTCGCCGCGCGATTAGTGCGGCCCTCAAGTGGAACGCTGAGCTTCTCCAGCCAACCAAATAATGGGGAGGAGATCGCGGTTCGTCCGGGCTTCGTTGCCCACGCCACGATGGCCTACGACGAACTTACGGCCGAAGAGAATCTGCTGCTCTTTGCGCGCCTCCTGGGAGTGGCTCAGGCCGAAAACCGCGTTGAGACTTTATTGCACGAGGTCGGTTTGTCAGAGCGTCGCGCCTCGCTCGTCCGGACTTTTTCTCGTGGCATGCGCCAGCGCGTGGCCATTGCCCGTGCCTTGCTGCATGAGCCTTCCGTTCTTTTGCTCGACGAGCCCGCCACGGGCCTCGATCCGCAGGGCGTGGCGTGGCTCGCTGCTGCGCTTCGCCGCCTTCACGATTCGGGCCGCACAATTCTGATGAGTCTCCACGGTGAATCGGAAATTTCTTCGCTGGGTACGCGTGCCATTCGCCTGGACGCGGGCTCGATCGCAGCGGATACGCGCACGGGCGCGACCTTTCGCTCCATCCTCACCTTTGCAGACGCCTGAATGAGCCTGCTTCCCAACACCGCCGTCTTGCTCGGCAAGGAACTTCGCACGGAATTCCGCTCTCGGGAACTGCTGACCACCACGATTGTGTTCATCCTGATTGTGATCGTCCTGTTCAGTTTTACATTCGATCCCACTTCCGATGAATCGCGGCGGTTCGCTCCCGGGCTGCTCTGGCTTGCATTTCTCTTCGCTGCTTCGCTGATGCTCCAGCCTTGTTTTCTGCGCGAGCAGCACAACGATACTTTGAGCGCTTTGCGCCTTTCGGTCAGCGACCCCTTCGCTATCTTTTTGGCCAAGCTCGCGGCGAACACATTGTTTCTTCTGCTTACCGAGCTTTTCTTGCTCCCTTTTTTCGCAATCATGTACAACGTTCCGATTGTGCCCGTGCTGCACTGGCTCATCTTGGTATTTTTTCTTGCGAGCTTGGGTATTTCCATTGCCGGCACGGCGCTCTCCGCCATCTCCGCGCAAGCTCGCATGCGCGAGCTTCTGTTACCTTTGCTCATGCTTCCGCTCTTGACGCCGATTCTCGTAGCCAGCACGGAGGTCACCAAGGCGCTCTTCGACCGCGCGCCATTCGTTCAATGGAAGGGAATCGCCTTCCTTGCTGGTTTCGACCTGGTCTTTTTGACGGCGCTATGGCTTTTCGGCGAATATCTTCTGGAGGAATAAGCCTGATGATGAAGAATGTTCTGGCTGCCGTCGCGGTGTTTCTGCTCCTCGGGGCGGCCGCGTATGCGTCGTTTTTCATTGCGCCGACGGACGCGAAACAGGGTCTTATCTACCGCATTTTGTTTCTGCACGTGGCCAGTGCGTGGACCGGCCTCACGGCGTTTTTTATCTGTTTCATCGCAAACCTGCTCTATGTTTGGCGCCGTCAGCCGCGGTGGGACTGGCTAGGCGTTTCAGCGGCTGAAGTGGGTTTGGCATTTACAACCGTGGTCCTGGTCACCGGTCCTATCTGGGCGCATCCCGTCTGGGGCATTTGGTGGACGTGGTCTCCGCGGCTGACATCGACTTTTGTTTTGTGGCTGCTTTATGTTGTCTATTTAATGTTGCGTACGCTCGTGGAAGAGCCGGACCGGCGCGCGCTGTTCAGCGCGCTCTTTGGCATATTTGCATTTATCGACGTGCCGCTGGTTTTTGGTTCCATCCGTTGGTGGCGCGACCAGCACCCGCAGCCGGTGGTTATGGGCGAGCCAGGTTCCGGAATGGATCCCATCATGTACAAGGTGCTGTTCTTCTCGTGGTTTGCCATGCTGGCTTTGATGACGCTGCTGTTGCGCCAGCGTTACAAGCTGGAAGCCATGCGGAGTGATCTCGAGACGATGCAACATGAATTGGAGGAAGCATGAAGAATATCGACAGTTTGTTCGCCGCGTACATGGCTGCTTGGGCTATTTTTTTTGTGTTCTATCTCACGGTTGCGCTCCGTACAGCGGCCATTCGCCGGGACCTCGATCGCCTTAAGAATTCCGTGGCACGAGGAAAATAGTTGGCCGCGAAAAAAAAAGTCGGCATTGTGCTGTTTCAGCTCGGCGGGCCGGATTCCCTCGAGGCCGTCGAGCCGTTTCTTCAGAATTTGTTTCGGGACCCGGACATCATTCCCATGGGGCCGTTGGGTTTCTTGCGCGGGCCGCTTGCCAGACTCATTTCGTCACGGCGCTCCGTTCCAGTGCGCGGACGCTACGCGGAGATTGGGGGCCGTTCGCCAATCGGGACATTGACCGAGCGGCAGCGAGGCGCGCTCGTTGAAGCCCTTTCCACCGTGATGGATCCCGTGGCTGTTGTTGCCATGCGCTATTGGCACCCGTTTACCGCGGAAGCCGTCGAGTCGCTGCGAAAGGCTGGACCTCTGGATGAGATCGTGCTCCTGCCGCTGTATCCGCATTTTTCGTATGCCACCACGCTCAGCAGCCTGAAGGAATGGCGCCGGGTCTACGGAGAGCCGGGCAGTGGTCCGCCGCAAAGAACGGTCAGCCAATTTTATGATCACCCGCTTTACATTCAGGCCCTGGTGCAGCGCATTGGTTCCGTATCACGGCAATTCGCGGATAGCTCCCGCATTCATCTCGTTTTCAGCGCGCATGGCTTACCCATGAGCTTGGTCGAGAAGGGCGATCCGTATCCGGCACAAATCGAGGCCACTGTCCGTCTGGTTTGCGAAGAGGGAAGAAAGCAATTTCCGGGCTGGCCGGTGACCCATTTGCTGTGTTACCAAAGCCGGGTCGGGCCTGCCAAGTGGCTCCAGCCGCCGTTGACAGGCACCATCGAGCGGCTCGGCACTGAGGGCGTCAAGGAGATGCTCGTCGTGCCGATTTCGTTCGTCACCGAACACATCGAGACGCTGCACGAAATCAACATCGAGGCCCGTGCGGAGGCCAAGAAGTTCGGCGTGGAAGTGTTTCGCATGATGCCCGCTGTCGGCGATTCACCGCTTTTTATCGCGGCGCTGAAGGATCTTGTGCTTCGTGCTGTCGGTATGACGGGGGACCCGCGAGCAGTTCAAGTGTCCTCCGCTGCGTCGCAATGAACGCGCGGCGGATATACGGCTGGGGCTGCAACGATTTTTGACGGCCACCCGAATTCTCGCTGGACAAAGAGCAGAAACTTTCTCATTGCGCTATAATTTTGCCTTCAAAACAACGCTATGAAAACTTCCTATCACCCTATCATCCATCGATTGGCGGTAATCACGGTCTTCTGGACCGTGCTTCTCTTGATCGCCGGAGCGTTGGTCACCTCCAACGATGCGGCGCTCTCCGTATTGGACTGGCCAAAATCGCACGGCGCGTGGATCCCGTCGCCTTTAACGGGCGGCGACATTTACGAGTATTCGCACCGCGTCATCGCAGGAGTCCTTGGCGTGCTGGCCCTGCTCCTCACGGTTTTCATTTGGATAAAAGAAGAGCGGCGGTGGCTGCGCTGGTTCGCCGTGATAGCCATGGGCGGGATTGTTGCTCAGGCGATTCTGGGGGGCGAAGTGGTGATTCGGTTGTTGCACTACTGGCTGCCGGTGATGCACGCCTGCTTTGCGCAAATCATGTTTGGAGCGCTTCTGAGCATTGCCGTTTTCACCAGCAAATGGTGGGTGGCAGACCATGCTCCGCTCGAGGATCGCGGCTCCCTGTCGATCCATTCGCTGGCGCTGCTGAACGCGATCGTGATTTTTTTTCAGGTCTTTCTGGGGGCCGGATTCCGTCATAACGACATTCCGATCTGGCCGCACGCCGCCGGGGCGCTGGCCGTGCTTGGGACGGTGATCTGGACAGCCGCGGTTCTCCGCAAGCGTTTCGAGAATTCGCGTGAGCTTAAGGTAATGCGCATACTGCTTCACTCTTTTTTTGGAGTGCAGTTTCTGCTCGGCATTGGCGCTTATTGGGCCCGACTCGTAACGGCAGAGGCACCGAGACCCCCGCAAATGCTCGTCGCTTTGACCGTGACCCACACCGTCGTCGGCGCATTTTTGTTTGCCGTTTCCATCCTGACGATTCTGGTGTGTTATCGACTGGTGCCGCGCACCGGCGAAGTTGCTGTATCTTCGCAGGGGCGGGTGACGGTCTGATGAGCACGGTACGCACGACGGAAATGACGCTGGCTTCGCGGGCCAACGCCTACGTTGCGCTGACGAAGCCGGATGTATCTTTCCTCGTTTTGATGACCACTGCCGCGGGATATTACATGGGTGCGCGCGGCGCGGTGGACTGGCTGCATTTGATTCAAACCGTTTTCGCCACGCTGCTGATCGCCGCGGGCACGGCGACTCTGAACCATTACATCGAGCGCGACTCCGACCGCTATATGCGGCGCACGGCCTCGCGTCCGCTGCCCAGCGGACAATTGCAACCGCGCGAAGCGTTGTGGTTCGGCGTAACGCTCTGCGTTGCGGGCGCGGTTGACTTGTATTTCACCGCGGGCCTTTTGGCTTCCGCGCTTGGGGTTCTCACCAGTTTGAGCTATCTGCTTGCGTACACCCCGCTGAAGAAACGTACCGTCTGGGCAACTGCGGTCGGCGCGTTCCCCGGAGCAATTCCTCCGATGATTGGTTGGGCCGCCGCCACCGGCACATTGGACCGCGGTGCATGGCTGCTGTTTGCGATTCTCTTCTTGTGGCAATTTCCGCATTTTTACGCTATCGCTTGGATGTACCGGGAAGATTACGCTCGCGCCGGCATTCTTATGCTCCCCGTTGTGGACCGCGAAGGGACGCGCACGTTTCGCCAGATTATTTTCACCTCGATCGCGCTTGTGGGAGTCAGCCTTTTACCTGCCGTTATGGGATTGGCCGGCGTGCGCTACTTCTTCGGAGCGCTTGTCGTAAGTACCGCGCTGGTGCAGGTTTGTTTGTGGGCCGCCAGCGCGAAGACGAACATGCGCGCCAAATGGCTTATGCATGCCACCGTGCTGCACATTCCCATTCTTCTCGGCTTGATGGTCTACGACAAAATTCCACGCTGAACCGGATTCTGCCGGCAAGGACAATCGACAAGCGATGTTTTCACAAGCCGCGCTCAACGCATCCCTAAACGGCACCAGCGCGATCCTACTCGCCTGCGGCTACGCGGCTATTAAGAACGGAAAAATGAGAGTTCACAAGGCCTTCATGATTTCCGCATTTGCGGTGTCCACCGTTTTCTTGATTTCCTATGTGGTCTACCATATTCGCGTCGGCCATGTTGTTTTCCAGGGGCAGGGATGGATTCGCCCGGTGTATTTCGCCTTGCTGCTCTCGCACACGATTCTGGCCATCGTCATCGTGCCGTTGATTTTGATCACGCTCCGCCGCGCATGGCTCGAGAAATTCGATAAGCACCGCTTAATTGCGCGTTGGACGCTGCCGCTGTGGTTCTACGTCTCGGTCACGGGGGTGATCGTCTATTTTCTCGTCTACCAGATATACGCCCCGCGCCTGGGCTAGGGCCCGATGCCTCACCTGGAAATCCTCTGATGACAAAGTGGATGGCCTACTTGGGAACAAAGCCCGAGGAGGAAAGACTTCGTCAGGATAGCGGGGGAATGACCGGCCTTCGTTCGGGTTGGACGAGTGACCCGGTCTGCGAAGAGCGCACCGCTTGCCGCGTCCCAGCCTTGGGAAAGACTACGTGCCAGAAGTCATTCTTCTGATTTGCGAAGCCAATTCCTATGAATCGTAGCTCTTGTTTTTCACGGACAGAAGTCACGAAGCATTCCACGGATTCTGAGGTCATCTCATTGAAAACGCGGACCGTCTGTCCCCGCAAGAGCGGAGCATCCATCACAATCAGTGCCCCGTGCGCGCATACGAATTGTGTAAAAGCCTTCAAGTCGATGGCTTCGCCTTCCGGCATCTGGCAGCGCACTTTCAATGGTATTTGGAGAGTGATTCGGACTGTACGGCGTCTTTCAGGGTGTCTCGACCGATGCATGCATCCGCCTTGGAATGGGGTCAGCGAAGAGAGCTTGCCACGTTTAGGGAAGAATGACAAGCGGGTTGCGGTAATCCGCTTGGGTCGATCTCGAAAGGGATTTAGGCTGGCTGCAGCAATGAGATGATGGCTTCGGTGAACTCCATGGTGCTGGCCGTGCCGCCGACGTCCCGTGTTACGTGTTTGCCTTCCCCATGCACCTTTTCCAGAGCAGCTTCGATCTGGCGCGCGGCGGACCTCTCACCGAGATGGTCCAGCATCATGATGCTGCTCAGAAGCAGCGCCGTGGGATTAGCCAGGCCTTTTCCAGCGATGTCAGGCGCCGTGCCGTGCACGGCCTCAAACATAGCCGCCTCATTGCCAATGTTTGCGCTGCCAACCACTCCTAGCCCGCCGACCAGGCCCGCGGCCAGGTCGCTCATCACGTCTCCGTACAGATTTGGAAGCAGCAGCATGTCAAATTGCTGCGGATTCAGTACCATTTGCATGCAAGCGTTATCGACGATCATTTCTTTATATTCGATGTCTTGGTATTGCGGTGCAACATTGCGAATGGACTTCAGAAAAAGTCCGTCCGAGAGCTTCATAATATTGGCTTTGTGAATGGCGTGAATTTTCTTTCGCCCTTCCCGTTTGGCGTACTCGAACGCGAAACGAGCGATTTGCGTGGACGCTTTTTCCGTGATGATCTTCAGACTCTCGACAACGCCGGGAACCACTTCGTGTTCCAGCCCGGAATAGAGATCCTCTGTATTTTCGCGGATCAAAACCACATCCACGTTTTCAAACCGTGACTTCACGCCGGGAAGATTTTTCACAGGCCGGACATTCGCGTACAGATCGAGCGTTTTTCTGAGCGCCACGTTTATGCTGGGTGCTCCTCCGGCAATAGCAGTGCCCATCGGCCCTTTGAGCGCCACTCGGTTGCGCCGCACGGATTCGACGGCCGCTTCCGTGACAAACTGCCCGGTCGCGGAGGCTTTGTCTGAACGCGCCTCAACCTCTTCCCAATCGATTTGAACACCTGCCGCTTTCAGGATGGCTCGCGTGGCCGCGGCGACTTCGGGACCGATGCCTTCTCCGGGGATCAAAGTGACCTTGTGGCTCATGGATGCATCTTATTGTATGCGAAGGATATAGGGTTGTCGAAACACGCTCGCGCGACGAGTTTCCAGGCAAGAAAATAGCCCTGTATCTCCGATGTGCAGTTGTGCAAGAGGTTTGCTATACTTGAGTGGAAAGATGCATCGCGGGCTTGCCTGCGAGCGGAGGCCAAAGGAACTTATGATTAGTCTGACTCCCACTGCCAGCACCAAGGTCAAAGAAATCATGGGAATGCAGACCCCTGTCCCGGTGGCGTTGCGTGTTGCCGTCGTCGGTGGAGGCTGCTCCGGTTTCCAGTACCACATGGCATTTGAAAACCAGACCAACGAAACCGATCAGGTGGTTGATTTTAACGGGCTGAAGGTCGCGGTCGACCAGATGAGCTCGATGTATCTGGATGGCGTCGAAATCGACTACATCGAGACCATCGAGGGCGCCGGCTTCAAGTTCAATAACCCGAACGTGAAGAGCACCTGCGGCTGCGGAAGCTCATTCAGCGTTTAATGTGCTGCAATTCATTCTATCTATCCATGACAGAATGACAGATAGAATGAATGAAGCAGACCGCGGCGGTGCGCGCGGCCCAGAGTTCCAGGTCCTTGGACACACCGTTCAAGGGCCTTTTTTATGCCCGCCAACATAACCGAATGGGACGCACGTTACCGCGAGGCCGCACAAAACGCGCCTGCGGCACCTGCTAGCATCGTTTCGGAATGGCTGCCATTGCTTCCCAGGGGGCTGGCACTGGACCTCGCCTGCGGGACTGGACGGCACGCGCTGTTGCTCGCGGCGCGCGGGCAATCGGTAACTGCGGTTGATTGGTCGGGAACGGCGCTCGACATTCTCGAGAATCGCGCATGCAAGGCAAAGCTCCAGGTGAGCCGGGAAGACGTCACTGCCTTGGCGAATTCACGGACCCGCGGCATCCGGCTTATCCAGGCTAATCTAGAGGACAAACAGCTTCCCGATGCTTCGTTTTCTGTGATTCTTTGCCTTCAGTACTTGCAGCGTTCTCTTTTCCGGCAAATGGCCCGCGCGGTGCAGCCTGGCGGCTTGCTGCTATTTGAGACCTTCACGCGAGCGCAACTCAACTATTCAGGCGGTCCGCGCAATCCCGCTTATCTTCTGGAACCCGGGGAGCTTCGCGCGGCATTTCCCGAATTGCACGTTCTGTTTTATCGGGAGCTGAATGCCGGGCAGGGGATTGCGAGTTTAGTTGCTCAGAAGCCGTTGCGAAATCGGTAACGAGCCTCGCCGATGAAGAAGACACAACGCGTTGCGCCGATGTTTGCAATCCACCGTCTCCATCCGTATTCTAAAGTGCCAGCATGAAGATAGCGCTTGCGCAGTTCAATCCCACGGTAGGCGATTTCGCAGGAAATTCGGCTCGCATCCTGAGCTTGGTGGAGACGGCCAGGCGGCGAGGGGCCGATCTTGCGGTTTTTTCCGAACTCTGCCTTTGCGGCTACCTGCCGCAAGACCTCCTCGAACGCCCTTCCTTCATCGATCGCAACCACCTTACGTTGAAGGAACTTGCGGCTAAGCTTCCCCTTCCGGCCATCGTCGGATATGCCGGACGCGTGCAAAACGGTACGGGAAAGTCCATCGCCAATAGGGCAGCGTTGATTTGCAGCGGACGGGTCGTCTTCGAGCAGAGCAAGATGCTCCTTCCGACGTATGACGTGTTTGATGAATCCCGTTATTTTCAACCGGCTAGCCGGCAGTTTGCTTATGGATTTGGCAAAGAGCAGTTGGGCATCACGATCTGCGAAGACGTCTGGAACGACAAGAATTTCTGGGCCAAGTGCCGGTATGACCGCGATCCCGTAACAGAACTCATCGGGCAGGGAATTACCGTGCTTCTGAATATTTCCGCTTCACCCTATACCATCGACAAGCGCGCGCTGCGCCTGGAAATGCTTCAGTCGATTGCCGTAAATCAGCACCGGCCCGTCGTTTACGTCAACCAGGTGGGCGGCGACGACAGCTTGATTTTCGACGGCGCCAGCATGGCCTTGACGGCGGAAGGAAAGGTCGCGGCACAAGCGCTGGCTTTTGAAGAGGATCTGGTCCTATTCGATACCGTCACGGGAGAGGGCGAGATTCATCAGCAGCCGCATGAGGAGATTGCGTATGCCTACCGCGCGCTGATAACTGGTACGCAAGATTACGTCCGCAAATGCGGGTTCAAGAAAGTATTGGTCGGCCTCAGCGGGGGGATCGATTCCGCCGTCGTGGCATCCATAGCCGTGGAGGCTCTAGGTGCCGGCAACGTTTTAGGCGTCTCCATGCCGGGACCGTTCTCCTCCGAGGGCAGTAAGGCAGACGCTAAGGCCCTGGCTCATAACCTGGGCATCGAATTCATAACTCTCCCCATCGGCGAGGTATTTGATGAATATCGAAGGGCGCTTGCCCCGGCATTCGCTTCCCGGTCGATCGACGTCACGGAAGAAAACATCCAAGCGCGCATCCGCGGCAACTATCTGATGGCGATTTCAAATAAATTCGGGTCCATGGTTTTGAGCACTGGCAACAAATCCGAATTGGCTGTAGGTTACTGCACCTTGTATGGCGACATGGCGGGAGGACTCGCCGTGATTTCCGACGTGCCAAAGCTAATGGTTTACGAGCTGGCACGCTGGATCAATCGCGAAAGGGAACTGATCCCGGTCTCGACCATCGAGAAGGTCCCTTCCGCGGAGTTGCGACCCAATCAGAAGGACGAGGATAGCCTGCCGCCTTATGACGTACTGGACCGCATCCTGAAAGCCTATATCGAGGATCTGCGCAGCCCACAGGAAATCGCCGATCATTATGGATTCAATTTGCAACTTGTACGAGACATTGCCCTGCTGGTCGATCGGACCGAATATAAACGCAAGCAGGCCGCCCCGGGACTCAAGATTACTTCGCGGGCCTTTGGATTTGGCAGGCCTTTTCCGATCGCCCAGCGGTTTATTCCTTAGAGAATGAGGCCCAGCTTGAAGAGATTACTGCTCACAACAGCTATGCTCGCTTTTAGTCTGGCTATTCCGGCGGCTCGCGCACAACAGCCGCACGCTACGGCCACTGCACCTGTAGCCAACGGACAATCGCCGATCCAGAAGACCGTGGAGGCGTACTTGCGGAATCTCTATGCCTTCGGGCCCGACACCACAGTCAAGGTTTCCGCGCCGAAGGATATCGGCGTCGAAGGCCTGCAGGAAGTCGACATTGAGGTCGGAATCGGGGGGAATCAGCAGACTGGCAAGGTCTATGTAACCAAGGACGGCCGATATATGTTCCGTGGGGAATTATCCGACCTTTCCAAAGATCCGATGGTGGAAGCCCGTGCCCAGTTACAGACAAAAGACAGTCCTTCCTTAGGCCCGGCCAATGCTCCCGTTACCGTGGTGGAGTTCTCGGACTTCGAGTGCCCCGTTTGCCGAAGCCTCCATGACGCACTCCGCGAACTTCTCACGAACTACCCGCAGGTTCGCGTGATCTTCAAGGACTTCCCGCTTGACCAAATCCATCCCTGGGCACGTACAGCAGCCCTGGCTGGCCGATGCGCCTACCAGCAGGATCCCAAAGCCTTCTGGAAGATGTACGACCTCATTTACGATAACCAGGACGTGATCTCTCCGGAGAACGCCTGGGGCGAAATGACGGATTTCGCCGGCAAGTCCGGACTAAATGCGGATGCATTCAAGGCGTGTATGGCCAGCCAGGAAGCCGGAGCGGCGATCGATGCCAGCCGCGCGAACGGTGTGCTGCTCGAAGTCAACAGCACGCCGACGGTCTTCGTGAATGGCCGCCGAATGGTCGGCGCTGACTCCCACCTACTCGAGCAGTACATCAAGTACGAATTGGACCAGCGCAAAGCAGAGAGAGCCTCCAGCAAAAAGTAAGAGAGTGTGACGGCCTGGAGGGCAGCAGAAGTGGAACAGGGAGAGAGGGGTGCAGCTGGGCTGGAGGGTGTGGTTTGTGCAGATTTTCTAGTTAACATAATATAACTTATGAGACGCAGTGTCAAGGGAAATCTTTCGTTATTTTGGGGTTTTCCACTGATTTCTCGCTGTGCCCCTTCTTGGGATTGCGGGCTTCTTTTAGGGGAGGGCCGGCTGGCGCGGGGGGTGCGCCAGCCGGATCGCGTCGCGGGTGTGCTGCAGTTGGTGTAGCGGAATGAAAGCGTGGGAGTTAGAAGATTTTTGTTGTGGTCCACGGATATTCTCCCGGAATGCTGACTAGATTTTTAGTCGGCGTTTGTTCCTGCGCGTCTCCCGGCGATTCATCGCGTGGCCTTGGCGGCGACAGCTCCAGCGGCGGCCCCGATGAGGAACCACTTTGCGGCGCGGGCTATGCGGCGGAGAGCGCTTCCCCCTTTGGCGGCGCGGACGGCGGCGTCCCGTTCCTTGGTTAGGGCGGCGGTCTTGGTCTTTTCGTCGTTTAGATCGCTCTGGGAGGCCGCCAGCTTGGCCTGGCAGGCTTTGCAGTCCAGGGCGAAGTCGTAGAGCGGCTTTAGATCGGCTGCAGGCAGGATGGCGTCGGTGGGTTGGCCGGGCTTTGGGCTTGGATTGCTGGGGAGCCCTGTTTCCGTCGCTGGCGCTTGGGTCTGCGGCGTGATGGGCGCAGGAAGAGGCAGCGCGTTCGGAAGAGCCTTGAGGATCTGAGCAGACGTGACGGCAGCTTGTTTCTGGGCGGTTATTTGCGCAAGGGTTTGGTCCAGCAGTACGTCGCGGTTGTGTTGGGTGGAGGTGGCTTGGGCGATGGTTTGTTGGGCGGCGGCTAGTTGAATGGCGAGTTGGGCGCGATCGCGGCGGTCGGCTTGCCACGAGACAAAGATGATGATGGCCAAAATAACCGGGACTAGAATCTCTGCGAGCTTTAACCAGATTCGCGAAAGCATTTATTGTACTCGATTCCTTGAACGTTGGCTTTCTCCGTGCCAACAATGGGAAAAAGCTTCAGGCTGACGGACTGAGTTACAGATAATGCGCGCGGCGGGCCAGGACTTGGGACGGGTAGGAGGGGTTTCCTCCGCCGTTCCAGGCGAGAAGGCCGCGGGTGGTGTCTCCATCCATGGCGTCGAGTTTCTTGCGCAGCAGTTTACAGCCGATGGCCAAACCTTGTTCGGGATCGCACAGTGCGGAGAGGAACGGCCCGTCGAAGCCCATTTCTCGAGCGACCTGCCCCATGACTTGAAGGAGGCCCCAGGAGAAGCCGCGGGCATAGGCTTCGGACGCGGTGATCTTGTTGTTGGTGAAGAGATGCGCGACGTATTTGGCGAAAAAGGCCGGTTCATAGCGCATTGCCCAGTTGTTCCAGGACGACTCCTGTTCGATGACGGCGCACACCAAAGCCGGGTCGAGCGATTGTGCGGCGGCAGCTTTGCGCGTCAGCGCGACGAGTTGAGGCGGGGAAGTCATTTGTCTGATTAAAGAGCGTGCACGGGTGAAAATGTGCCTCGCAGAAGGTGTTGCGTAACTGTTGAAAAGGGTTCAGTCGCGGTGCCGGTTGCCCTGGAGATCGATGAAGCGCACCAGCGGCGGCTCGTGCAGCACAATTCCCTTCTCCTCCGCGATCTGGCGCAGCGCGGAATAAATGTGCGGCAGATGATTTGTGGCGATGTCGCGGACAAACGCGCGCGTGATTTCGTCGTTGCGCATGCGGCGGTGCAGCCAGCGCAAGAACATCACGAATTGCACGCCGACGGGAACGAGGGCGGCCAAAACGGTGGACCAGTGAATGGGCATGCAAGCGCTTTCAGAAAGCGATCTGTGACGGCCTAGAACAGCGCGCTGGGCAAAGCGCCTAGCGTGGAGCCGAGGCCGGAGCCGAGCGAGGTGAAGAATCCCGGGCCGGGGCGGGAGGTATTGGAGCGCACGTTCAACAACTGGGAAGGAATGCCAAGCGTGCGGCCGAGGAGGTTGGAGTCCACGCCGAAGAGACCGGAAAGACCTTGCAGGGCGGACATTTGGCGCTGAAACGCGGTGTTGGTGAAGGCGAGCTGGTTTTGCTGGGCTTGATTCCCTTCCGCGACGGCCTTCTGGCGGGCGAGGTCGTCGGTTAGTTCGCTGAAGCCGGCGGAGTTGCCGGTGCGGGCGACGCGATTGGCGGCCGACTGTTGCAGCGAATCGAAGGCGCTGGCGATCGAGCCTTGGGACTGCCCGGTGACGGCGGCTTTGTCCGCGGCGCTGAGGCCCGGATTGTTCAAGATGCTTTGGTATTGCGAATTGAGCTGATTGCCGGTCTGCTGCTGCTGATTCAAAAATTTCTGGTTCTGCGCATTGATGTTTGCGAGCTGCTGATCCGTCAACTGCATTGTTTGCGTTTGTGCACGTCCCATAAGGCCTCCTGATTCGTTCGTTTGCTCTAATCGTTAATCCTCTTGCAGTACGGCGTCCACGTGTCGTCGCGATTCCAGCCGAGCTGCGCGATGCGTTTGCCAAATTTGCGCGCGATGGGCGGCGGCAGCCAGGCGTGGACGTCCTCGAGACCGCGTTGCCAGGCGTCGCGCTCGGTTGCCGCGTGGAGTTGCAGCAGCCATTGCCAGCGCTCGAGTGGCGTGCCGGCCTTTGGGTCGAGGAGGAGATACGCCTCCGCGGTGAGACGCAGGAGCGCGGCGCCGATGATTTTTTTTTGCGGCGATTCGCTTTCGACCGCGGCGTTATCTTCGGGCGCTTTCGAGAGAATCAGTTTTGTTATGAAGAGCGGATTGCTCAGGTCCGGTAGCGGATACTCGAAACCTTGCGCCGCGTGAATCGCGCGCAAAGCGGCTAGATCCGATTCCCGATATTCACGGACTTGCATTGAAGGATCGCCGCCAGTGTTGCGGCAACCGCAGAGGGGCACGGTATATCGTGCCCCTACCATTGCGGCACCTTTGGTCGAACTTGTAATCCAACGTTTGTTCAGAGAACTGTTTGGCGCGTGATGCGTGATCCGGGGTTGACGCCGAAACCGTTTCCGCCGCGGGGCAAGCCGTTTGGAAGCACGCCGCTTCCGCTGGATGGCAGCGGAGCGGGGCCCGTCGTGCCGCCACCTGTTACTGCGGTCGGCGGCGAACCGAAGGTGATCGGGGTTGACGGCAGCGAGCCGACATATTGCGAATAGGCACGCCAGTAGAGCGTTTGATTGCCGAGCTGCAGGTACAAGTTGCGCGACGCGCCCATGAAATACACGCGCGGCGAACTGAACGCCGGCATTGTGTCGGATTCCGCAAAATAAAAGAGACCTGGGCGTGCGTCCGATGGGTCGGTGACAGAGATATCAAACCAGCCGTTGGAGGCTTGCACGTTGATCGAGGCTACTGCCGTCGGCGCAGGAGCCGGCGTGCTGGGATCGACGCCCGCTCGCTGGCTCGTGGCGTTCACGGACGCGACAATCTTGGTGAGCGTCTCATAGAGGTACGGGTCGCGGTCCTTGATTGGAGCGAGTTGTGCAACGGTGAGCATGGATGGTCGGTTCCTAAGGAGGAAGAGCCAAAGAGAAGGCCCAACCGAGGTTGGGCCTTTGGGAAATCTCGATTTGCCGATTGCGTTTACGCGGCTGCCCTTTTGCGGCCGGGAGTCGATACCCGCCGCTTCGGCAGGTTGTGGAGACCTACCAAGACTAAGCCCGCACATATCGCGCTAAACAGAAGCATCGGAAATATCATCTTGGCCTCCTTTTTCTTGAAGCTCTTTCAAGGCTAACTCCGCTTCACCCTCTATTCTGATGCCAAAGTATAGCAAGAAGATTCCAACTGCAGCGAAAAAAACGAGAGCAACATGCCGCCACGATATACAGATGAATCCCCAACAGAGCTGACGCCAGTCAGTAGTACCTCTAACCTCAATTAGAATATCCAAGGGCGCGAAAATCAGTACTAAGACTCCGCATTCCCGCAAGGACTCGCCTAGCAGACGGGTACGAACCAGCTTTGTTACTTCATCAAGCCTCGCCATAATCGAGACTAACATATCACGTTTTAGTTCATCCCCCGAACCGGGGACCAGGGGTCGATTCGCAATGAGGGCGTAAACTTTTGCAATTTGAACCAGGCGCCGGGCTGGTTGGTGCTTACCTGAAAGGCTACACGCTCGCCGAGGACGTTGATTGCCAGCTCGAGATCTTTGAGGGATGGCGAGCTTAGCGGCAGCGGCTGCTGCGTTTGCGGCGCGTTTGCGGAATCGGTGAAGCTGGTCAGCGACAAGTTCCCTGCTCCTTCGACGAACATCGTTAGATAGCTGAAAAGTTTACGATGCGCGCCTAGGTTGAGCGATTGCTCGACGGCGCGCTCGGGAAAGTAGTGTGTGGTGTAGTAGCTCGGGATGGCGCTGCCGTCGTCGGAAAGTTGCGTGTCGCTGAGTTGATAGACTTTGCCTTTGGCGCCGCCGCCTCCCACGCCCGGCAGTCCCCCGCCGATGGCGACGATGGCGGTGCCATTGGTGCGCTCGATGAGCGCGCAGGAGTTGGCGGCAACGGTCCACGGCGACCATTTGCGGGCCATGTCCGTGGCGGCTTTCCGGCCGGTGAAGGTAACGTTGACCGGCGGCCGCGAAGCGATATCGCTGGCGTCATCGAGGTCGTGATAGTCGAGCATCAGCACGGTGTTGGGAGTCGTGGCCGCGCCGAGCGGCGCGCCGACCATAATGCGGCGCTCTTTGGTATCGACGGTGACCCACAGCGTGTGCCCATACTGCCAGTTGATCTGGTTCCAGGTGGGCTGAATTTCCTGCGAGATCTTAATTGGCTCGCCGCCGCTGAAAATGTAGAGGCCGGTGCGGTGAGCGATGACCACCCAGTCCTCGCCGATGCCCACGCCGCGCACGGACGGCGTGCCTAAACGCCGCGACACTTCCGCAATCGACCACAGTGACGGCTCGTTGGTGCCGTCATCCTGCGTAACGTGCAGCGAATGCTCCTTCACAAAATAGAGCCGCTCGCGGAGTTTGAAAGCCGCGCGGATGGCCTGACCGTTGTTTTCCGCAACGCGCATAAAGCCGTTGATGCCGTCGTAGCTTTCGGGATCTTCGACACGGCTGGCGCGTACAAGAGAAGCGTTCACCGGAATCGACGTGGGAAAAATTTCAATGCTGTCAATGTAGAACTGGCCGCCGACATTCGGAGTGCCGTCGGCATAGACGCGCAGCACGAGATCGCTGGGAATTGTCGTGAGCGGCGCGGTCAGCTCCGCCGAATATTCGACGTAACTGGTGGTGAGCTGCGCGGCAGTGAGTTGCAGACCCGTGGTGTTAATTCCGGCGCTTTGGCTGAAGAGATGCAGGTGGAGCGTGCCTTGCGAAAGCGTGGCGTTGCGGGCGCAGTGGGCGCGAATTGTGTAATCCGTGTTGGCTTGGATCAGCGGAGCGCCGAGTGAATCTTGCACGGCAGCTTGCGTCATCAAACCGCGTGTGGGCGTCGAGCCGTTGCCGACGATGGAATAGGCTGCGCCCCACACGACGAAAGTCTCTTCATCGGTGCCCCCGGGCGCAAAAACGGAGTCGGGCGTCCATCCGAGAGGAAAGTGCGGAAGTGATGGGCCGGTGAACCCGCCGTCGAACCCGAGGTTCATCCAGTTGTTCATTTTGTTGCGCTCGCCCCACCAGAAGAGACGCTCGGAGTATTCGGCTACTCCGGCACAGTCGCCTAGCTCGACGAGGCGGAAGAGATTGTCGACGTTGCTGCCTGCCAGAAGAACGGTATCAGAGAAATCGACGGCCAGCGAAGTCGTCGTGTTGTCGGCGATGACCATGTTGCCGCTGAAGAGCGTGGTGCCGTTGCCGGTGTAGAAGAAGCTGGCGCCGCCTGCGCCGGTGAAGCACAGAATGCGACCGACAACATTCGATGGACCGGTGGGAATGTTTGCGACAACGGCGCGCTTGCCGCCGCTTGCGGTCCAAGTTGTTGCAGGGCTGGGCTTGGTGAGGTAACCCTGCCGGGTTTTGAAAATGACGCAGACTTGGTGCGCGCCCGCGTTGACGCTGCCTGCCGCGGCGGCTGTACCTCCGCCGGAAGCAGCGAGACCTCCCGTGGACGTGGTGAACGTGAAGTGCGTAGTGTCTGGAACCGTAGTGATGGAAAATGTTCCGTTGTAGCCTGCGACTCCGATGCCGGAGGTTGTGACGAGCTGGCCGACGACGAGACCATGTGATGTTGAGGTTTGAATTGTGGCGGTTGCGGAGGCTGACGTACCGCCGCCGGAAGCTGCTAGGCCGCTCGCGCCGGCGATATAGGTAAATTGCGTGGTGCTGGGAGCGGCGACAACCGGGAATGTGCCGTTGTATCCGGCGACTCCCACCCCGGCGATCGTTACGGACTGCCCGGCAGAGAGTCCGTGTGCTGCAGTAGTTGTAATGGTGACAAGGAAACCGTTTTCGGTGGCGCCGGTCGGGCTGGCAGCAATTGTCACTGCTGCGGGTTGCGTTGCGCCGCTCGCGCTGGCCACGATGGACACGATTACATTTTCGTCGACGACCGTTGGACCGGCTCCGGGGCCGCTTTGGCTGACGCGATCGAAATTGGTGTCGTCGTACTGGCGCGGCAGGTCGTTGCCGATTTTGCCGTCGCTGATGGCGAGATACTCGCGGCCGAAGATGGTTGTGGAGTTTCCGTACGAGTTTGCGGCGAGGCCGCTGGCGAAACTCGCAAGGGTTCCCGGCGTGGTTTCTTTGTAGAGCACGCCGTTCGAGTCCAGCACCATCGTGCGGATCGTTGCATTCAGAGTTTCATACGTCTTGATGTAGTTGATGGTCGGGTTGCCGGCGAGCGGGCCGAAGAGTGCCTGCAAGCCGGGCCGCGTCAGCACGCCGCCGTTGCCGAAGACCACGTCCTGGCAATCGGGCGAGACTCCGTGCGGCAGATCGGCGGGAGACATATCTGTTACCAGCCCGCCGAAGATTTCGATGGGTGCGTCCAGTGATCCGGCTGTAGTCATATTCTTGTATTAATATATAATCGTATGATATATCTCTGGAAGCTCTAGCGTGCTTCGGAGAGTGCTTCCAGTGGGGGTACTGGACACGCCTGAGCAGCGTTGAGGGTTGCTCTGCAGCCCCAGGAGTTCGAGTCTCCCACTCTCCGCTCTGTCCTCAACGCGAAACTACGGTGCCAGCAAGTTGTGGTATAATATTTTTGCTCAGGCGTGTCCAGATATTGGAAAGGGCGGTTCTTCGGGATCGCCCCTTTTCTTTTGCGTGTACAAATGCGCTATTACAATGAACCTACGCGTGTCAAGCGTGCGCAGTGCACGTTCTCAAATGCACGCGGCGAGCAATCGCCGCCTTTTTTATTTGTTGCCAATTGTTCTTTCAAGCCAGTCCTACTCTCTTCGACATGTGCGAGCACCAATTTGTTTCGCGGGCGCGTTCAGTAGGCCGCGGTGGCCAGTGAGCCATGCTAAAGGTGCGTGTCAGGCGTGCCCAAGGCGTGCTGGATTTGGGCGGCGAGAAGTCGCCGTCCCTTTCATTTTCCACTGCCAGCTTTGACGAAAGGCGCACAGGCAGGAGTGCCTGTGCTACTACGATTCACTTCCCTGCTTCGTGTGGTTGCTTCCCTGCTCTGTCCTGGTTTGCTGATGCGTCCCGTCGAGATTTTTCTGGCGCGACGAGGCCGTACTGCGCGGCTTTTTCGCGGTCGAGGATAGCGCCGCAGGAGCGGCAGACGGCCACGCCGTGCTTGATCTTCTCTGCACAGACGGGGCACTCGGCGAGCGGCTTGGAATCGTAGAGCCACGGTTTTTCGAGTCCAAGCTGGCGCGCGGCGCGGCGCTCGAGGTCGGTGATGAACATGGGATTGTGAGTGCGCTCCCATTCGAGGTCGGCCGCAGCGACCAGGCGGCGCTGAAACTCTTCCAATCGACGGCGTGCGTCGGCGAGTTCGCCTTCCGTGGGCGTTTCGCCGGCCGCGACAAAAACCCCGTGGAAGCTTCCCTCCCCCGAATCGCCGTTGATCTCGCGCGCGATGTCTTCGGCAACTTCCCGCGCCGTGATGCGGTACTCCATAAGGTGTTTGTCGCCGAGGTCCATTACGCCGTTGCAGCCGCGAATCGACGTGATCGCGAAGGCCTCGCCGGCTTCGGGCGAGCTGACCTGCAGCGAGCCGAAGTAGGTGCGATGGCGGGGCGGCCATTTTTCCATCGAGATGTTGACGAGCGAGACTGTGCTGGTTTCCGTTGCCGTTGCCATGGAATTGCCTTTCGACAAATGAGAAATTTTTTGAAGGTCCAGAAGAAGCCTTACTGCATTCGGTGCATTTGAGGTTTTATTTCTTTAGAAGATGAATACCGCCCAGGTGGCCGAGTTCGAGCTGGCCGCCGTCACCGTGGCCGTCGTCCCCGATATGCTGCACGCTCCCGCGATGGCCGTTGCGCCCTGCACCTGCGCGAGGCAATGGGTGAGCGCCGGCGCAGGTGGCTGCTCGTTCAACGTAACCGTGCACGTTGTGCCGGAGCTCATCGCGCAGGCGCCGCCATTTGCCAGCCAATGCTGCGGCTTCGTCCAATCCTGCTCGGTGTCAAGATGCGCCAGCGGATGCAAGTTTCCGCCGGACCAATTCTTGAGCGTGGCCACACTGCCGGAAATAGTTAGGCCTGGTGAGCCAGAAGTGATTTGCGTGTCGGTGAAGGTCAGCGCCACGGCGCCGTTCTTGTAGCAAGTGAGCACGCCGCCGGGCGCGACTTCCAGCCGCAAAAGATCTCCCACGGCGCCTGTCGATGCCGCACTCGTCAGGTTCGTCGACGCGGTGTTCAGCACGCGTTGGATGTAGATATTGGTGGAGTCCTCCAGGCAATCGTAGTACGTCGAGCTGCCGGCCGTTCCGCTCGCCAACACGCTGACGCCAGGAAAATCCGTCGTGCCATTCAAGGCCGTGATCGTGGCTTGGGCGAATTGCGAGGCGGAGAACGCGTTGGCGGCCCAGAACGCGGAGTTCGAGCCCGAGGATGTCCCCTGAATCTGGTTCGAGGCAATGTTGACGCCATTCTGCTCGACAGTCCAATTGGAGCCGATAGCGCCATTGGCGCGCGTGGCATTGTCGTACGCGCTGTTCTGATAACTCGAGACCGGGACGATGCCAGTAACGTCCGGAAGCGTCTGTATGTGGCTGGCGGTGAGAGGCGCGGGCGCTACCACGTCCGTGAAATTGTTCGCCATTTTTAGCTGATAGGTGGTTATGCCGTTGGAGTTCAGGGAAGAAGTCACCGCGGCGTTCATTGTTGGCGGATTATTGTTGCACTCGGATACGAAGGTATCGACGTAGGGAGTCGCTCCGGCGAAAAAGGCGGTGCTGCACGGAGTGACGGCGTCCAACAGGCCGTCACGATATGGTTTGTAACCAATTGCTCCAACGGGCAAGGTGCCCGGCGTCAGAGTGACGGTTTGGTTTCCAGTGGTTGTGGTTGCGGAAATGGAGGGTCCCAGGGTCGTCTCTTTTCCATTTACGTCAACGGCGGTGATCGAGTAGGTGTGCGCGCCAACCGGAACCGAGCCGCCGCTGCTTACCACTGCGGAAGCGGGAGCGTTCGGGACGGCCATCGGATAGTAAACCTGGGCCGTGCCGAGGATGGCGACCGGCAGGTTGCTGAAAGATTCAGCAGTACTGCCTCCATTCAGACCGGTGTTGATCACCTGGGTGGAGGAAGGCAATCCCGTCCCGCAGCCAGAAAATCCAGAGACAAACTCAATGCCTCCGGGCGGGGCTCCGGAAAAAAAAGCCTGCGAACCGGTCGCGCAGAAGGGCTCAATCACCCTGATGTTGCTGACAGACTGCGCATTCGTCAAATCCACCATGGGAGTCGAGAGTCCGCCGACGGGGTCGGCATAAGTCATGCGCTCGATGCGGATGGCATTGATGGTGTTGTTGCCGGTGTTGAAGCGGAGCGCAGGGTAGTAGCTGCTTTCATTTAATACTTCGTAGAACGATAGATGGCCAGTGCCCGCGATGAGTCCGGTTTCGCCGGCAGTGTCAAAGAGCCATTCGCCGCCGCCCATGTCCGTGTAGTAGAAATCCATGATGCCGCCGAGTTGCTGGCTGTAAGCGCCAAGCCCCATATCCACGACGTCCCACAGGGACGGCGGGATACCCCAGCCGGGCGCCTCCGTGCCGATTCCGCCGTAACGGAAGAAGAAATTAAACCCACCGCCCATTTTGAAGGGTTGAGCGTAATTTCCGCCGCTCATGTAGACGTTGTCGTAGGTGATGGTGGTGACGTTATTTCCTGTGTTGTCCTGGTCCTGGACGAAACAGCTTTGGTAAGTCTGGAGGCATTCCGCGTTCAGGTTTTGAAATGTCGTGTCACTGCTAGAGCCGGGCTCCAGCAGGAAAAAGGGATATGCATAGCCCATGAGGCGAGTCGTGACGTATTTTCCGAACGACGGGCCGGCGCCATTTCCGCCGGCGCCCTGAATGGTGCCCTCGATAAGATTGGATGCGCTGGGGATGATCGGATAGTTGATGAAGAGCTGAGCGCCTAGTTGCAGCCGCATATTTTGCGGGCAGCCCGTCGCAAGATTCAGCGGAGAATTCAAAACATAGAGCGAGCCTTGCGGATTGGAGGCGGGCACGAAAACTGTGCCGCCGTTGGTGTTCATCGGCGAAGATGCGCAGACGGCGAGGACGTTTGGCGCGTTGTCGTGAAATACAGTGGCGGAAGTAACTGTGGCGACCGCGTTGTTCGCTAGGGTGATGGTATTGCCGGAGATGTTTGTAATAGTGGTGGCGAGAATGCCGTTGGTGGGGCTGCTCGGCGGAGTCGCTGGAACATACGCAGGAATATGCGGCGCCGAAAGTCCCCAATCGGTGAAGGCGCTATCCATCCCCTGGCTGACGCCCACGAGCGAGTAAGCGCCCGCGCCCTGCGCGCGATAAATGTAATAGCCCATGACGGTATACGGCTGCATGGTCCATTGCACTAGATTTTTCGCGACAACTTGAGCGGTACCTCCGCTCGGACAGTAGGTCCCGTTCGGAAGTGTCGCGATATCCACCGTAAACGTGGTGGAGCCGGGCGTCGATGCGATGGTCCAGGATCCTTCGACGGCGGCGGTGCCAGTGGTACCGCGCGGGATGTTGACGGGCACGCCGCTCTGGAAATTATGGGCGCCAGTGGTCGTGAACGTGACGACTCCGTTGCTCTCGACACATCCGTTGGCGGCGATGGTGGCGTTGTTCACGCCGAGCGTGGCGGCACCGGTGGCGGTGGAGAAGGCCGAGCTCGCCGGGCTGAGTTCCCCGTGAAAACCAATCGTGACCACTTTGTAGGTCCACGTCGTCGTGCCGTTCAAGATGCCTTGGGGAGTGACCGCGCTAGGCGTCTGCGCGATAGCTGTGGCGCTCCCGCCGATCGTGCATGGCGAACAGTTGGCGTGAGTGACGTTGAAAGTGAAGATGAGTGAATTCGTCAAGTTCGCGACAGCGAATGTGCCGTTGAAAGCTGCGTCGCTGGAGCCGGCGATGACCACGTTTGAGCCGGGCGCGAAGCTGGCGCTATTCGCGATCGTCACTGTCGCCACGTTGCTCGCAACGCTGATGGTGGAAATAGGAAACGGAGCTCCAGGAGCGAGCATGGCGGGGGCGACACCCGCTGTGGGAATGGCCAGGCCGTGTCCGATGAGGAAATCGCTGACGCCGCCGGAGCAGGTGATCTGATTGCTGCCGGCCGTGGTGTTACACGTGATGGTCGGCGGAGTGGTTCCGCTGTAATAGCCCCCATAACGCAGAAGATCGAAGGACGGGTTCGGACCTTTGGTGTGGAAGTCCGCGTCGATGTTTTGTGGCGCGGTAAACGTGTTGGAGACGTTGGTCTGCGCGCCATTGCCCGGCCCCAGCGGGCCGATTTCCGTTCCGGTTTGATCTTTGTAGTACAACCGCATGTCCGCGGTTTTGGTGTAGAGATTTACAGTACCTGCGCCGGCTGCGCCTGGGGGCGTGCTCTGATTGCTCAGGTTGAGCGTGCCGCTGGCTAGCGAGCCGAGCACTGTGGTGTTGCCCGACACGGTGAGGTTGCCGCCGAGGCTGAGCGAAAACGCGCTGACCGCTCCGCTAAACGTCGGTGAAGAAGGATCGTTGGGCAGGACGATGTTGGGGAGCTGTTTGGTGGTGATGCCCGGCCCGGAGATTTCGATTTCGTATTTTCCCGGCGCCGCGTAGAAAAAATAATTGCCGAGGCCATCCGTGGCGGTGGGATTGGCGAGCGCTTGCGTTAGCGCGGCATCGGAGTAAATCAGCGCCAGCGGCGTGCAAGGCTGTCCGGACGCGGGCATGGCGCAGACGCGCACCGTGGCTCCCGCCAGCGGGATGCCGCGCGAATTAAAAACAATGTCGTCCTTGCGCGTGCCTTGCGCGTGCGCTGGCCCGATTGCTCCAGGAACGACGTGTAGCGCGAGCGCCAGCAGTGCCCAGAAGGGCCCCATCGAAGTTTTTGATCGCATCATTCCAGTGCCTTTACGATATGACTCTTGAAAGTTCCGCTTGTGCGGAGCGTCCTAGATTTCAATGTCAGCTAAGAACATCACGCAGCGGACCTATTCTTGCCACGCATTGTGCGAGGCGAGAAAAGAGTTGGCTGCGTCGGAGATGCTCGATACCCGATTTCTCCGTAGACCAAGTTCTTTGGTCTCGACCAAGTGATTAGGCCTACGATGACGGCCAGGAAGACCAGAATAGAGCCAGCTCCAACAAAAAGCTCAAACCTCTCCTTTGGGTCCAGTAGAAAGACGCCCAACGTTGCCAGCGTGACAATCGCTGTGATCAAACGAAGAAAGAACGACAAGGGGGTCTTTACCTCTTTTGCGGAAAATAGCGACAGTATTTTCTTAGCAGACTTAAACAACCAATGAGGTTCGTGATTCACTTTGCCCCCAGACCACCGCCGGGCAAGTGATCTGTGAAATTCCATGCTACTGCAACTTGCGGGCGGTGATGGTGATTTGGACGACGTCGCTGGTGACGCTGCCAGGATAGGCGCCGGAACTGACTTCTGTGCCGCCGCCGGTGAAGGCTTTGAGCTTCCAGTTGTTCAGCGCAGTTCCTTGCACCGGCACGTAGTAGCCGGCGTTGCCGTTTTGGCTGTCGGCAAAGACCTGGACGATTTGCGTGCTGGGCAGTTTGTCGGCGACGGTCGTAAAGTCCAGCGTGTCGCCGCCGGTCGGATAATTGCCTGTGAACGTAAGCGTCCCGATGGCGTAGAACAGGTTGCTGCCGGAACCGTCTTCATTGTTCGGCAAAAGCGTAATGGTAATCGGCATGATTGCTCCTCAGAGTGTCTGCAAATTGCATTGAGTGAACGTGCGTTCAGAATGGTGTGTAGCCGCTTCGGGAAGAAAACGGGCGGCGGCGGCGCGCGGATTGTTGTTCGCGGCGTACGGCTGCGCTGACGAGATCTTCGATCGCGTCAGTTGCGGCGTCGTCCCACTTCTCCGCTAGCGGGCTGCCGCGCGCCCAGCCGGCGAGCGCTGCCGTGGCGTACGCAATAGCTTCCTGTGCGTTGCGCAACAGGACCGGCGAAGTGGCGTCCGTAAAGTCGGGATACGCTTTCGCATAGCGCAGGCGAATCTGCGTGTCCTGCGTAGCGCCCAGGAAATAGATGCCATCGGCTCGCCATTCCCAGACGCTGAGGGTCACGTCCTGCACGCGCGAAGGCAGACCGCCGTGCTGTGTGAGGTCCACCATCTCGAGAAAATCGTCGGTCGAGCCGTTGGGCCGCTCCCAGATTTTCACTGGGACGAGGAGATCGGTTGGTAGCTGGTTTGGCGGGGCGGTCGCGTCGGTGATCGAGACTTGCAAGGACGTGTCGGTCTGCGTCACGGCCGTCACGACGAGGAGGACATCGTCCTGAATGAACCCGCCGCCGCCCGCGTTTCCGAGCGCACGTTGCAACTTGCGGTATGCTGAGTTTGCGTACGGCAGCAGCACTGTATCCGTGAACAAGTTTCCTTGTGCGTCGTTCAACAGCGATCGCACAAGTGAAGTGATCTGTCCCGCCGAGTTGTATGCGCTTGATCCTACGACTGGCATGAGAATTCCTCTTATTTACCTTGACATATATTTAACATATTAGTATAAAGCGCGACGCGTGGGGTTCGTTTCGGAGAATGCTACCAGTGAGGGTACTGGACGTGCCTCACAAGCGCGAAGGTTGGAAACAGCCCGTTGGGTTCGAGTCCCACATTCTCCGTCCACTTTCGCGCGCTGACTTGACAAAAGCGCTACTTAGTCTTACGCTAAATTTGCTTGTGAGGCGCGTCCAGTACGCGTTGACATTTGTTAGGGCAGCCGTTCCGGCTGCCCTTTGTTTTTCAGTGTGCAATCTACGCTAGTTAATCCGTCGGCAGCGGGGACTTCTGCAAGTACGCCGCAACGCCGATTACCGCGTTGATCAACGCCGCCGCCGCAGCGATACGCAAGGTTGCGCCCGTTCCTGTTTGCAGATTGAAATGCTGCGGATCGATTCCCACAGCGGCAAATCCGGTGAGCACACCGCCTGCGCCGCCGCTGATGGCCGCAGCTAGAACCCCTCGGAGCCAAATCTCGAGTCTTTTCATTTGGTCCATCCCGTCTTTGGACGATGGTCAAAGAGTGGAGTAATCTAGCTTTGACAGGGGCTGTGCAGTTCCAGACGGCTCAGCACAACCTGCGCCGAATTCGGGCGACCGCAGGGTCGCCCTTTTTATTTTCACCAGTCGTTCCCTCGAGCCACCGTCACGAACGGCTGCTTGCGGAATGCGGGCACGGCGTCGTCGAGTTTGTCGTACGCCCACTCGTCGTAGGCGCGATCTTCGCGCCGTTCGCGGTCGTCAATGGAACTCCGCTTCCTCGAGCGCGAAACGTGTCGTGAAAACTCGATCGCTCGGGCGATGTGCTCCGCGTTGGTTGGCGTGAGCTGCATAAATTCGCCGCGTGGTCCTTCGAGCGTGAAGCAATGCTCGTATTCGCCTCGCGACGGATATGGTCCCAAAGCGGGAATGCTTACGCCATTTTCTCGTTCGATTGTTTGGGCGTACCACGCGCTCGGCGAGCCGTATACTTCCGGAGGCAGCCACCGCTCGATGTGCCAACGATTGACCGCTGGATATTTCGGCTCCTGGCGCAGCTCGACGACTTCACGGAGCAGCGACCCCGTTGCAGGATCATGCTCCGCGAATTTTCCGCCGATCCACGCGAGCCGGTTCCATCCCCAGACAGCGCGATAATTTGGTTCTCCGAAACGGTTGATTCCGCCCGCACGTTCGAGCCGACGCGCTACGTTTTCCGGCGTCTCATGCGTTTCGCGAAGAACAAGAATTTGTGGTGTCACGTGATCGTGGCGACGTGTGGAGACGCGCCGAGCGAACGGTTGTGTAGGGGCACGATATATCGTGCCCCTACGGTTGCCACGTTGCCGCATCACGAGTCACCAGTCACCAGTCACTGCTGTTTTGTAGCCGCTGGGCCGCGCCAGAGTGTCGATGAACGCGCCGGTACGCGGCGAGTCGTCCCACACCTGAAACGCGGTGTCGAAATAGAAGATATAGCTGGCTGCAAGGCCGCCGCTGGCGCCGTAAATCGGAAACACCGTGTTGCCATTGACTTCGTAGAAGTCGATGTCTTTCAACACGGCGCGTCCCCAGTGCGCGAGGTCGAGAAAATCGACGCGCGTCTGGTCGGCGTTCACGCTGGACTTGATGGGAATCCCGCTCATCGTTTTGCGGCCGCTGAAGAGCAGATCGAGATCGTTGCCGTCGCTGGCGCCGCCTTCCTTGATGATCTGGCTGACGGTGATGCCGAGATTTTCCCAGGCATGTTCCTGCTCCACCGCCATGTACGCGATCAGCTTGGAAATGTGGTTTATGCCCAGCGATTTCCTGACCTTGTTGATGGCCAGGCGCACGTTGGACGGAGTAAGCGCGGCGTTGCCGGCGTTGACGCGTGGCGTTTGCAACTGCACCGGATACGTGGCGCGGTTGAGGTTGAGCCAGGTGCCGGTGGTCGCGTTGTTCTGGTGATACTTGATGCCGAAGAGCGACACGGGCTGCGCGCCGGTGAGACCGTCATGCACGATGACGTCGGTGGCCACGGTGCCGGCTGGCACATTGTCGACGGTGATCGTCTGCGCGTTGATGGGATCGGCGCTGAGGACTGTAGTGGTCACGCTGGCCGCGACGTTGCGGTTGGTCGTGAGGGTAGTGTCGTAAATCTGGATGGTCTGGCCGGGGTAAACCAGCGCTGCGCCGCTGGGCACCGCCATCGTGAAGGTGGTGCTGGCGATCGAGTTGATAGTGCCGAGCACACCGTTTCCCGCCGTCTGCATCAGCTTGTCGAGGAACGCGCGGAACTGTTTCATGCCATTGGCGACTTCGCGCTTCGTGGCGTTTTCGATGGCGCGCTCGCGGCCGGTGGTCGCGTATTCCACCAGCTTCGTGATTTCAATCGCGAAGCGGAAGAAAATCGGCGAGACCTGCGCGACGTCGTAGGAAGTGCCCGAGCCGCGGCCCAGGTCGCCGCCATCGGCATTGTACGAACCGGCTTTGCCGCCGGGATTTATCTGCAACGGCAGGCGCATATTGCGGCTGGAAACTTTCTCCACGTCGCCGCGCTGCTGGATCATGGTGAGTAAAATGTCGTCCCGTTCATAGAGCAGGGGCACTTTGTCGCGCACCTTCTCGAGCTGCAACGCGACGACGTTCGCGTTTGCTTGTGCTGGCATCTGTTGTTCTCCTTATTATTTCAAGGTGGCCGCGAAGCGGCCAACATGATTGCTGCGTTCCCGATGGCCGCAGCTTCGCGGCAGAGAATCGCGCAGGCGTCTCTTGAGAAGGCGCCGAAACTTGAAGGCTGAAGCTCGAAAAGCGAAACTTGAAACTCGGCGGCATCCCGCGAATGTCGGTTTTCGTTTTTCGATTTACGTTTTTCCTAGAGATCGAGGATTTGATCGTCGCTCAGTTTGCGGTAATCGACGCGGCCCTTGGATGCCGGGACGCTCTCAATTCGAGGGGCGCGAGGAGCATCTTTTTGCTTGGCGCCGTGCGCTTGCGAATCGCGGGGCCCAGTCGCCGCGGGCGTCAGTTCCCTTCTCGCGGAGGCCGCGTCGGCCCGGGCACTTTTGCCGCGGTGCGCAGCCAATGTAGTTTGCGTCCAATCGTTCAGCGCGCGTTTTGTGGCGCCGGGAACGAGCTGTTGCGCGCGTTCCCCGATCAGCCGCACAATCTGGGCGCGCGTTTCGTTATCGAGCCGCTTCGCCGACAAAATCTGCGCGACTTGTTCGCCAAGCTGGCGATCGCCCTGGAGCGCTTTCTCAACGTCCTGCCGGATCGCAGCAGCCATGCGCCCTTTCAGGGCCGCGCCGTCCGCTTTACCCGCGGCTGGCAGCGCCTGCTCGAGCGTGCGTTCGATCGCGCCGCCCACGCTGCGTTCCAAATCGTCATTGGCTGCTTTTTCAAACGCCGCATACGCCGCGAGCTGCGCCTGCTGCGCTGCGTTGTTGAGGTGCTGCCCTGAATCGACGCGCTGCTGCGCGTGGTTGCTTGCTTGCGCTGTTGTGGCGGGGCTTGCCCCGCCCGGTTGCGCCGGGCCTGCGGACCGGTTCACGGCGTCAGCCACACTCCTGGTTCTGACCGTGTGCCCCGCTTCTTCAAGCGCGCGCAACCCCTCGAAAACCATCTCGCGAAACGCTGAAGGATCTTCGCGCATCATCATGGCTGCGAGCTGCGCGCGCTGCACCGCGTCTCCTGCGAAAAATGCGCGGTCGATGTCATCGAGCACGCGCGCGCGCTCCGCCGCCGTTCGCGCCTCTTCCGGTTTCGCAAACACTTCGCGATACGAAGCCGCTTCTTTCTCGGCGCGTTGCGCACCTTCCCAAAGCGCGCGCGCGTCCGCTCCGCGGAGCGGATCGTTCATCGTCTCCGCCAGCCACGCCGGCGGCTCAGGTAGCCCCGGCACTCCTGCCTGTGCGCTTTGAGTGCGTGGCCCAGCCTGGTTGGGATTGGCTAATTCGTTTTCGCCTGCGTCGCTAGTAACAGCCGCAGGGATCTCGCGCTGCACCACGTCTTCGCGCAGAGAGACATCTTGCGCGTCCGGCTCAATCTCGAGGATCTGCTCGTCCGTAAGCACAAACAAATCGTGCAGATGAGTCTGCCCATTGGCTCGGGAAGATTCGCTCGGAATGGCGCTCTGGTTTGCGGCTTGCATTACTTTTCCTTCGCTTTCGGAGAGCTTGGCTGCGCGCCGGCGCCCGCGTTCACGGCTATGCTCATCGCGCGCAAATGTGCTTCGGTATGTGCGCGGACATTAGCGAAGCCTGTGGGATTAACCATGCGCGCGGACTGTCCGGCCTCGGAGTTCGCCCAGCGTTTGCATTCCTCGAATTCGACGGCGTGGTCATCGAGGAGCTGATCTACTGGCACGGACGGCAGAACCAATAACTGTGATTGGTGCGAGTTTGCAGGGGCGGGTTGTGTAGCGCCGCCCTTTAGGGCGGCATCCTGGGGCGCGGCATTCGACGCTCCCGCGGTGTCCAATTCGCCGGCGTCATTGGCGTCTGCAGATGCTACGTGCGCAACGCCCGATGGGTGCATCGAAATCACAATCGGCGCGCTTGCCAGCAATTGCTGAATTTCGCGCAACTGTTTGTTCCGCGAATCTTCGCCGGGCACGACCAGTTCGGACAGCCCCAGCACGTTTTTGATGTAGCCGATATTTGCGGGCTCGGCTAGGGCTTCCTGGATGAGCGGATCGTTCAGCGAGAACAATTGCTGCAACACAGAGCGCTGCTGCGACTTCAGCCGCGGAAACGTTTCGTCCGCCTCGGGGTGCGCGCAAATGTTGCCCTTTAAATCGGCCGTGCGAATTACACGGGCATCGAGCACGCCGTCAGGCCCGAGCAGCGGAATCTCCGCGTCCTCCGGGCGGTTTTTGCGGAAGCAATCAACCGCGAGCAACAGCACATCGGAATAAAATTGCTTCGTGCGTCGCCACACCAGACCAAGGCGGCCCATGGCCTGATCGCGCGCCAGCGCATAGCCGGACGCGGTCTTCACATCTTCCATGTTCCCGCCAAAAATAGCGGGAAACAGGCCGGTCAAAAATTGCGCCACCGGGCCGATCAAATCCTGTTGATGCCGGATCATGTCCGGCGGAACTTGCGCTGGAGCCGGTTGAAAAAATCCCGCGGCGAGCGGCTGTCCAGGGCGCGCGCGCGCCGGAAAATGCGCGGCAGGTTCCGCGGTTTGATTTGCCAGCGCATCGAAATCCAGCACTTGTGGATCGGCGTAAATCGGGGGAATGCCGTACTCGTACGTTTCCGCCTGCATGTTGGAGAGCACGTTGTAGCGCTCTTGCACCTGCACGAGCGAATCGCCGACACTTGGGCGGTTCTGCCCGTCGCCGGGCAAGGCGTGCAGGACGCGCCAATGATCGTCCATCGATTCGCTGCGGACTCGCAGTACACGTCGCCGGCAAACCCGCAGTAGCAGCCATCGGGAAACACTGTGAGCAACTCGTTGCGAACCCCTTCGTCTTCGATCGAATAAAACGCCCACGGACGCAGCCATGTTCGATCGAACGTAATCAAGTTCATCAGCGCGTCGCCGGGATGGATCGACGGCAAGCCCTGCTCGACGCTCAGCCGCGAAACGCGCGCGTACACGTCGTCGGGGCCCTGCGGAGGCGCGGCTTCGATTTTGTTCGCTGCGTGTGGATACGCGGCCTTCAGCTTTGCGCGGTGCACCTCGGCCTGCCATTGCAGGTAGGGATATTCGTGCATTTCGTTGGCCCAAACGGGCGTGTTCAGCTCCAGGCCGCCGGCGATGGAAATGACTTCCTGTCCATTCGGAACGCGGCGTGTACCGATGACGCGTGGCACTGTGACGCGCTCGGCCTTTCGTAGATTCGTCTCGCTGAAAGATCCGCCACATGAGGGGCACGTAGCGCCGCCCTTTAGGGCGGCATCATGACTGACGCCGGTCGATGCCTCCGTTTTAGTTGGCTCCTCGTCTCCGGAAGATGCCGGGCTGAAGCCCGGCGCTACGGTTTCTTTTCCGCACTTCGGGCAAACATATTTGTCTTCGCCGAGCGGAATCTCGAGCGCCGCAAGCAACTGCTCTTCGTGAAAACCGAAGCGCTGTCCATCGGCGACGTAACGCACATACGCGCCGAGTTTTCCATCGGTCCAAAGAAAATAGCCGATGGTGCTGAGAAGATTTTCGACTTCATTATTGCGCTCGACCAGTTCGGCCACGTCGCTGGCCGAGCGCGCCGCGCCAATATCCTCGAGCGACTGCGCCGATTGCGGATAAAACCGCACGCTCGGCACGTCCTGCGAAAGTACGGCGATGAACGACAGCCCAAAACCCTGATAAAAATTCGTGACGAACTGATAGCGCGGCATTTCCTCGAGCTGGCGGTCGTCGGTCGAGCGGTTCTCATAAGGCAGATGCCAGTTCATGTCGTTCGGGTTCCACCAGGCGTATTGCAGCCCTTGCCAGAAGAGGCGCGCCTGGCGGATGCGGCGGATTTCGTTGCGTCGCGCGACGATGCCTTCTTGGCGATATTGCCGCACCAGTTCGCGTAGCGCGTTCACCAGCTCCGGCTTCACATCTTCGAGCCGCTCGTTGTTCGGTCCGAGATCCTCGACCGTGCCAGGTAGGGGCACGATATATCGTGCCCCTACAGCGGAGGCGTCGGCTCCACGGTCTTTCTCTTCGTTCATTTCAGACGCGCCGGAATAAACCGCAGGGCTGGCGCCCTGCGCTCCGTTTGGCGCGTAATTTCCGTCAGCCGGTGCGATCGCGCCCGGCGTCCCGGCAAAGATATCAGCTGTGGGGTACAGGTCCATTCCGTCTCTCTTAGTTACTGTATCGTTGTAAACCATACAGTATATCTGTTAGGCTTGACGCGCTCAGTCGCGTTTCGGGGAGTGCTTCCAGTGGGGGCACTGGACGCGAGTGAGAACCGCGAAGGCTGCTTGCAGCCCCTGGAGTTCGAGTCTCCCACTCCCCGCTCGAAGCCTTTCGCGGGTTTGCTGTTGACAAATGGACGCGCTGAGCTATGCTCAATTTACGGTTCTCACTCGCGTCCAGTACGCGTTTCAGGGCGGCTCATCGGAGTCGCCCTTTTTGTTTCTCTCACGCTCTCGCATCTATTGGGGAACTTGCGGGACCCCTTGGGGACGAAGTTCCCTGAGCTGATGTCGTTTCGCGCCAGGCTTGAATTTGGTGCCACGAACGCTTTCTCAATCTCGGCAAGGCTTGCGGCTTCGGTGCCTCGGGAAAGTCCACCGGCGGAAATCCCGCCGTCCCCAGCAGCGAATTCATCAGCGCGCGGTTCTCCGCTCGTAGCCGCGCCACTTCTGCTTCGAGGAGGCCTACATATTTGATCTGAACAAGATTGCGAAACCAATCTAACATTGCGCACCAGTAGCACAGGATTCATCCTGTGCGCTTTCGCGTTTGCATAGCTGACGATGGCCAGATTGAAGTCTGTGCTACCGCTGCCGACGCGGAAACTTTTTTGGACGAAATTGCTTGCGGGCTTCGGCTTCGAGGCGCTGGTAGTGAATCGCCTGCGACGTTGGATCTGTGGCGCTAACCTGGCGCGCGATCTGTTCGCTGAGCGGCATGCCCGTAACGAAATGCGCTCCGCTTCCCGGCGGTTTTAGGGGCGGGGGTTGCCCCGCCCTGGACGGCGCGAAGGCCGCCGCAACACCGGCGATTCTTCCGCCGGAGACCAATCCATAGCGGGCCGAATCGGCGGAATCATCGCCGTCCATTTTGCGAATGTCTTCGACGCGGCCCACGTCGCGCACCAGCGTGGGCATGCACTCGATCAGCTTCGTGCAATTTTCCGTGATGACCCACGCGTTTGATTCCAGCATCTGGTACATGAACTGCCAGCCGCCGATGCGGTCATCGTCGGCGGGCGACGGTCGCGGCAAACCGTTCGCGATCAAAACATCGCCGAGTTGCTCGGCGATCGAAGCCTCGGCCGTGCGGTGCGCGAAAGCGTCCGGCGAAAGAAAGACTTCGCTGATGTTTTCGCGGCCGCTGCGCTCGGCAATGCCCTGCGCGAGCATGCGCGGCGAGAGGCCGTTCTGCACGAACTCGCGGTAGGTGACGATGCGCGAGCTCTTGGTAGCGCCGGCATCTTGCCAGCGATTTTCACGCCCAGCGCTGCCGACGAACCCCGCCGGCTGGAAGCCGGCGCTACCCGGAACTGCGCAATGCCAGTAGACCGCGCTGGGATGCTGAAAGCCCCAGTCAATCGAAATCCAGCGCGGCCACCACGCTTCGAGGCGAATTTCTTCGGGCCGCGCAGTATGGCGGCCGTAATCGAAGATGTCGAAGTACTGGCCGGCGAAGACGTTCCAGTCGCCGTCGAGAAACGCTTTGCGCAGATGCTCGGGCAGTGCCGCAAGCGTGTGGCGGTATTCCGCATCGTTCGCGTAGATGGGGTTGTCCGCCAGCCGCGCGGGAATAAATTTATAATCTTCCGGGTTGTAGAGGCCCGACTGCACATAATCGGTTGGCGGCTTGTGGTCGATCCACAGCGCCTTTACCCAGGCGTGGCCGATATTGCCTGGATTCGTCGCGCCAGCCATGCTGCACCTACTGCCTGGCACGGGGCAGCGGTTGCGCGAAGTGAGAAATTGCCACTGCTTCAGCGTGAAATGCGTCAGCTCATCGAGCCCGATGAACAGAAACTCCGCGCCCTGGTAGCGATAGACGTCGTTTTCGTTTCGGCAGTAGCCGAATCGCGTCGTCGAGCCGTTGCGCCAGGTCACAATGCGCCTTGACTCGTTGTATTTCTTATAGAACTCTCGCGGCACGTCGCGGCGGAAATAGGCGAGCAGAGACGACTCCAGCTCCCCATACGTCCGACGCAAAAGCAGCCCATCCGAACCGGGCACTCTCCGAGCCTGGCGAATTGCTTCCCAGAGCAGAGCTTTGGTTTTGCCCGGACCAGCCGCACCGCCGAAAAGCCGGTACTTGGCGGTGGAGTCGTGGAATAGTCGCTGCTGAGGGAACGGCTTGTAAAAATCGTCGAGATCCAGCCGCCGCTTCCCGGTCGAAGTTCTATTTCGGCTGAGATCGGGGCGCGTCGGCATGGTGATCCGTTTTCAGTCGTCAGCTAAGAGACGAAGCAAGAATTCCTAGGACGCGCGCAGTTTTTTGCCGATGAGATACGCCACGCCGCCGCCAAGCAGCGCCACTGCCGCCGGCCAGTGATGCAGACTCAGCACCACGCCCGCAACCACGGACGCAACTCCCGCGATTTCCACGATCATCCCAATGAATTCGAGATGCGCGTTTGACGCCGTACTCGTCGTATTTGTCGTCGCCATTGTTTTTCCCCTTGAAAAGTTTTGTTCACCGCGCCGTTCGGTGCGAATCGGCTAATCCTCGATCGGGCGCGGAGCGTCGAAGATGATCTGCGGCGCATCGTCTCCAGCTGCCGCCGGACTCTTGCCGTACGACATCTCCAGCAAGCGTTCCACCATGCGCTGGGCAATCTTTTCGTCGCCCGATTTCACGAGCCTTGCGCAAGCCAGATACAGATCTACGTGTGCGTGCATGGCGTCCACAAATCCCACACCGTCTTCGGGCAGAGGCTCCGAGCCGGGCGGAATATCTACCTGATTTTCCATGCCTTTCTTCCTGTTCTTCTGCTCGTTCTTTTTTTCCTCTTCGCTTGGGGCGCACGGCGTTCCCCCGCCGGCCCCGTTATTGCTTATCTGGGGCCGGTTGCTCGTTCCATCTTCACGGAGCTCAGCCACCTCAGCGCACGCATCGCGTTCCGTACCGGCCGCGGCGGAGGACGCGGCGGCCGCAGTGGGAAAATCGCGTGCATCGTCAGACGCAGCCCTGCCCATTTCCAGCGGCGCTTCCGTTTCCTGCGCCGTGCGGGAAGGTGAAACCGGTCCATGCCCGTTCACTTTTGTTGCGCCCGTGTCATGGCCGTTGCTTTTCATTTTCGGAGCTCCTCTCCGATCTTTCGGGGTGACGCCGCGCGTCCGGCGAATCTGCTCCGGCGAACCGGGGTCAAGCGCCGCTTCAGAGCGCTTCACGCGCTCCGGCGACTTCTCAAAAGACTTCTCCATTGTCGATGCAGAGTTCACGGCTGTTTCGTTCTGTCTGGCCCGGATGTCGAAGCGGATTTGCTGCGGTGCATGCCTTCCGGAAAGCCTCTCACGCAGAGTCCCAGGTACGCGCCGCAGATCGCGCTGAGATGGCTCCGGCAAAATATGGAGTTCTTTTCGGCGCGGCCTTTGCACGGATTCCAGGCGTGGATGCAATTCCTGGACGCGCGATAGGCAATGCATCGCATGATTCGTTTTCCGCTTGGAGATACTTTCGGCATCAGCCGAACAGAAGTCCACAGCCGACAGCTACCAGTTCATGGGCCGCATGGAAGAGCGCTGACTGTTGGCTGTCAGCTGTTCGCTGACGCGGCGTTCCCCATTTGCAAACCCCTGCAACCTAAACCAACAGCTTTGCCGTGAGCCCGCTGCCGCCGGTCGACGATGTGAACTTGATGCGCAAAAATCTAGCTTGTACTCCGGTGACGGTGCGCGCCTCGCCTGCCGTGTTTGTCGTGGTGTCGATGCTCTGATACTCGGAGTCGACATCGGCCATGGCGCCTTGCAAGACCATACTTACCGCTGTCGGAGCGGTTCCAAAAATCGTCTGCCAGCGCACGGCCGTGCCCATATCGGGCTGGCCCGCGTAACTGGGAATCGCGAACTGGCTGCCTGCTTGGGCGCTGCCGGGAAATGTCTCGTTGTTGAAGCTGAAACCCACGTCACCGGGCATGAGCGAACTCGGTGGAGTCGCATTTTGATAGCTGGGCATCTTTGCTCCTTTTTGTGCGCGATCTGTTTGTGCGCTGCTTCGTGTGAAAGTCGTTCGGAATCCGTTTGTGCAAAGACACTTTGGCGCCTGCGTCTATCGAGGCGCGAAATCTGTATTCTCAGAGTAAGTTTGTGATTTTTCTGGGGCCAGGCGCTCGGAGGGAGCGCTTTAATTCAGCCCTAAAAGCAAAACGCCCCAGAATCGCTGGGGCGTACTTGTCTACGAAAAGAATTGTACCACTTTCCGATTTTTTGTCAAGAGAAATTTTGAATATTTTTCAATTTTTATTGACGCCCTTTATTTTCAAGAGCATAGTCGCCATATTCCCCGGGAAGTTTCCCACCTGAACGTCAAGGAGGTCCACCATGCCGCACTATTGCCACCAAGTTAGTTACACAAAAGAAGCCTGGGCTCGCCTCATAGCCGATCCACAGGACCGGCTCGATATCGTCCGGATCCCCATCGAGAAGCTCGGCGGAAAATTGCATTCGGCGTTCTTTGCGTTTGGCCCGTTCGACGTCATCGCTATCACCGAGATGCCGGACAACATGTCAGCCGCGGCTATCGCCATCGCCTTCGCTGCAGGCGGAGCAGTTGCCAACATTCAAACAACTCCCTTGATGACCGCTGCGCAGGCCATCGAGGCGATGCGCAAGGCCGGGACTTGCGGCTACAAGTCCGTCGTCGCACGGACGGAAGCTACCGCCGCGGGCGCCTGATCGTCCCGAGAAGGCCGAAGAAAACATCCCCGAGTGGTCGAGTCCCCTAAATTTTCTTGATTCGGGGGCTACTGGGTATTGTGTCCCTCGGTTACCCCTGGCGCTAGACTTTTCACCTGGAGGAGCCTTCTATGAACACTTCCCGGCGCATGCTTCCCTTCGTCGTGGCAGCGCTGAACATCGGGATCGCTGTTGCGCCCAGCTTGCCAGCCCGCTCGACAAGAGGTTCGTTTCTGAAGCGGCCCGCGCGACAGTCCTCAGTTGCGGAACCGCGGCAAGAATCCACCCCCGCTAAGCGATCAATAACTCGTACGCTGATGCTGACGCCGGCGCCGTCGGAATATCCACAGGCCGCGCATGACGCAATCTTCTCGATTTACATCGATTGGATAGATTATACTCCAGTCACTCCGCCTCGAAGGGCCATGCTGCAATGGAAAGCGGAGCGGTTCTGCTGAGGAGCGAAAGATGAACATCGGTGAACGCTTGCGCGTCCTGCGCGAAGAAAAAAAACTGTCCCAAGGGGACATCGAGAAACGAACTGGCCTGCTGCGCTGCTATCTCTCCCGCGTGGAAAATGGCCATACCATCCCAGCGATCGAAACCCTGGAAAAACTGGCTCGAGCGCTGGATATGCCGCTCTACCAACTTTTGTACGATGGAGATCAGCCGCCCAAGCCGGATGTTCCCGCCGCTTGGACGGAATCGAGCGGAAATGGCTGGGGCAGTTCGGGCAAAGACTTGCGTTTCATGCGCAAGCTGAGACACCTGCTCAGCAAGATGGAACCGCAAGACCGCTCTCTGCTGCTATTCACAGTTCAACAAATGGCGAAGAAAAAGAAAGCGCCGGCCGCGGCGGCAGCCGCGTCGGCAGACTAAATTCGCTTCTCGATCCTGGCGCCGGGAAGTGCACGGCAGGAATTTCTCCGCTTCTTTTTCTTTCTCGAGATCGGCCACGCGATCGGAGAAATCATCGCTTTTTAACCACGGGTCGCTGTTAGGATGCCAAGTCGTTGCTGCTCACTCTTACCCGGCCGCGCACCTTGCGCTCGGCGCTCTGCTAAACTCTAAGCGTGAATTCCCAAATAGCAGCGCCGCGCCTGGCGAATATCCGGCTGCACCCGATTAAAGCGCTCGATCCGGTTTCTGTTGAAGGAGCCCGCGTCGGCCCCAATGGCGGCCTCGAACTGGACCGCGTCTGGGCGCTTTACTCCGCGGACGGCCGCTGGGTCAATGGCAAGCGCACCGCCGCCATGCAGCTGATTCGCGCGGCGTATGCTCCGGACATCAGCTCCGTGACGCTCACTGTTCCCGGCGACAGGCGCGACATTCCCGCGATGACGTTCGCTTTCCCCGGTGACAGCGACGGCGCGGCGGAATGGTTCAGCATGTATTTCGAGCAAGCGATTCAGGTTCGCTACGCACGCGAAGGTTTTCCCGATGACGGCCTCGCCAGTGGTCCAACGATTGTTTCCACGTCATCGCTGGAGACCGTTTGCGAGTGGTTTCCCGGCATGACCTTAGAGGAAGCCCGCCGGCGTTTCCGCACCACGCTCGAAATAGAAGGCGCACCTGCATTCTGGGAGGACCACCTTTTCGCAGAAAGCGAAACTGCCGTTGTGCGCTTCAAAATTGGCGACGTTGCCTTCGAGGGTAGCAACCCTTGCGCGCGCTGCCCGGTTCCGTCGCGCGACTCGCGCACCGGCGCCACAAACGACGGCTTCCAAAAAAGCTTCACCGAACTGCGCCGCGCGCAACTCCCCGCATGGGCGCCCGCCGACCGCTTCGATCACTTCTACCGCCTGGCGACCAACACCCGAATCCCCGGCGTTGAATCCGGCAAACTCCTTCGCCTCGGCGACCTGCTATTGTTGTCGTGAGAATTCTCCCGCTCTATGAGAACATCCATGTTAGACGGAGACTCTTACAATGACGGCACCCGCGAATCTTGCGTTGCGCGTGTTCTACATTCTGGCTGGGATCGCATTGATCGTTTACTCCTTCGTGCTGTCTTCCAGTCGGATGGTCGTTTATGCGCCCGTGATCTTCGGCGTTCTCTTGATCGTTCAAGGAATATCCGGAGCTTGAATCAGTTGCCTTCTGTCCGGTTCGGGCAGACGAAATTGAAACGGTGAATCCGGAATCGATTTACGATTCGTTGCGGAAGTACTTCCGCGGCGGAAACATTCCGCGCCGCAGCAACTCTTGGCCGCAACGGTGGCGTAGCTCCTCCGTCCAATTCACCCAGCTGCGTTCGCTCAAGCCGAGAAAATGCCGGGCATTCTCGTAGGGCGCGAGGCCGAGGTAATACAACCGGAACAGCACCATGCGCGAAGCCCAATCTGGCCCCTCGAGCGCCTTCTGCCCGGCCAGCGCGAAGTCCGCGACCCATTCGTTGAGCCGCGGGCGAATGTCCGGCCGCCACAGGAATTTTCCCGTGTCCTTCCAATTCAGCGCGGAAATACCTCGTTTTGTCTCCAGCACTTCGCGAGCTCCGCGATACACTTCCCAACACACATCAAATGCCAACTCCGGCTTTACGCTCATGGCTCCTCCGCCACAGCGCACTCTGGGTGCGCTTCGCTTCCCCGATCAGCTCCTCACGCCGTTTCTGCTTCTATGTCGTTCAGCAACTCGCTGGCTGCATTGCCAGCCGCGCTTTGCCGCTGCTCTTCCTCGAGCGCCGAAGCGCTGCGCGCCGCTCTTGCAATACCGCGTACTCCCACACCGCCCCGAAGCCGTCCGCGCGCATGGCCTTGTCCACCGTTCTGCATCGCTTCACCACCGCATAGGCCCCATAGTTCGGCTTCCGCAAGTGCCGCAACTGTGCGGAGATGCTCGCCGGCGGGTAGTGCGTCAACTTCGCCAGCTCGTCGAGCGTCAACCACGTGGCGCACTGCCCCGCGCTCAACATCACGTCGCGAATCACCTCCCGCTGCTTACGCAATTGCAGCGGCCTTGCGTTTCCTTGTCTCGTCCTCCGCATCGTCATCGCCTCCTTTCCTGCTATTCATTCCCTTTGTGCAGGAAACTCGTCTCCGTGATCGCCCTGGTTTTCGGCTTGCTCCTGTGCCCTCTCTTGCGGCAACTCTTCGTCCTCTTGCGGATCCGGCGTCCACGCTGTCCGGTCCGGATCTTCATAGTCCCCGGCGCAGGCGCTACAGGCGCGCAAAGCCTGATGCGAAGCGCCTGAAACTGCACAAAAAGCCGGCTGCAGCGGCCTTTTGCCGGCTCTCTTCCTCCCGAGGGCGCCAGAGTTTTCCACGGATTTCCACAGTATATTACCTATAAGTATTCTTGACATGTCTTACTCATTATGTAACATGCGCAATGCTTCTTCCCTGGAGGGCCCATGAACGCGCGCTCGAGTCAGCCGCCTTGGGAGTTCCTGCTCTCGGCTTCGCGGAACTCCCTGCAGAGTTTTGAATTGTCCCGGCTTGCCCATGCCGCCAATCTCCGCAAGGAAATTAGCGCTTTGATCGATCAATGGATGGAGGAAAACGCCGCCGCCTTGCTGGCGCGGTGGCTTCTCGAGCAGCGCGAACGTTCCACACGCGCGCCGGATCTGCTTTCCGCGCCCGAATCCGGTAAAAATGGAGCGCATGCTGCGTCCGATAACTTTCTTGCGGATCGAGCCGCCTCGCAGCCCGTAAAGGGCGGCCCATCCTGAGAATCTGTGTGTTTCTTGCAGCTTATTCGTCGCTCTTGCAATGAATATGTCGCCGACGCTCTGGTTCGCCTCGCTGTCTGAACGTGTGCTTCGTGGACCTCGCGCAAACGCGTATTCCGCTCTCGCTGATCTCCCCTGCGCTAGAGCGTCCCACCCCTGGGTCCAGCCGCCCATCCCGTTCCTCATCGCGCCTTCCCTCAACCCCAACCAACAGCAGACTTACGTCTTGGCTGCGTTATATGAATTAGAGGACGCGAATTTGGGAGAGCAAGCAGACAGGTGCGGACGGAAGAATAGCGGAAGCTTCCCTGTGGGTCGTTTTTAGAACGCTTTACGAGTCGATGGTATTAACGCCCGGGAGCGGGAGCGGTCGGCGGCTTCTCGAGCAGTTGTTCCTTACGGTAAACCAGAGAATTGATGTCGTAGGTGGCCAGCTCAAAACCGTGCCCATGGGTAATTGCATCCGTGGGGCACGCTTCGACACAGTAGCCGCAGAAGATGCACCGCGAGTAATCAATGTTGTAAACGCTGGCGTAGCGTTCCCCGGCGGAGATTCGGTTGGCATCCACGTTTTCAGCGGCTTCGATATAGATGCAATTCGCGGGGCAAGCCGCGGCGCAGAGAAAGCATCCAACGCATTTCTCCAGCCCGGATTCGTCACGGTGCAAAACGTGAATCCCGCGGTAGCGCGGCTGAAAGTGCACCGGCTCGAAAGGGTAATTCTCGGTGACCGTTTTACGAAACATATTGCGGAAGGTCACGCTGAATCCCTGCACCAGCGCGGTAAAGGTCTCGCCGACTTCTCGTAGGATGGATGCCATAAACTAGGAGTCTAACAAACGGCTTGGGCCCGGGCAAATGGGTATATTCGCGCTATTCGCGCCGGAGAAGCAACTTCTCATCTTTTCAGCGATTCAATGATTTGCTTGCCGTGAAAGCGCCCGTTTTCGATGAATATTTCGCCGGTGTGCCGTCCGCCGATTACTACGCCAGCCAAATGGATTCCGGGGACATTGCTCTCCAGCGTGTTGGGATCGAGCGCCGGCTTCCGCGTTTCCGGGTCCAGCCGCACGCCGAGGCTTTCGATAAACTCAAAATCGGGATGATACCCGGTAAGGGCGAACACTTGCTTCGCCGGCAATCGCTTCTCGCCCGCGCCATTTTGTACGACGACTTCGTCTCTCGTGATCTCTTTCACGCGTGTTTGAAACAGCGCTTTAACTTCCCCCGCCTTGATGCGGTTTTCGATGTCCGGCCGTACCCAATACTTGATGGATGAACCCAACTCCGCGTTTCGATGCACCAGCGTAACGCGCGCGCCGTTGCGAAAAAGATCCAGCGCCGTTTCTGCAGCGGAGTTCTTGCCTCCTATCACCACGACATCCTGGTTCCAGAACTCGAAGGGTTCGGTATAGTAATGCGAAACGTGCGGCAATTCCTCACCAGGGATACCCATTACGTTTGGGAGATCGTAGTAGCCGGTGGCGACACTAATTTTTTTTGCGGTGTACCGCTCTTCCGCTCCCTTCTCGGTGTGCGTCACCACAGTAAAGTGGCCATCATGTCCGTCCACGCGCAGTACGCGCTCGAACAGCCGCAACTCCAATTCATAATGCTCCGCCGCCTTGCGGTAATATTTGAGCGCCTCGGTGCGCACAGGCTTTTCCGTCGCGCTAATCAGCGGCAAGTTTCCGATCTCGAGCAGTTCCGGCGTCGTGAAAAACACCATATTGACTGGGTAATGGTAAATCGAGTTGCACAAGCAGCCTTTGTCGATCACCAAAGGTTTCATTCCGGCGCGCTTCGCCTCAATGGCGCAAGCTAGCCCGGTAGGACCCGCGCCAATGCAAATAATGTCGTAAGTCGTCATAGGATTTTTAGTTTGCCGGGAGTCCGTTAGAATTGCAAATTCGCGTCGACTCACTGGGTTTGCGGCAGATCCAGAATTTCAGTCAATTCCCGCCGGAACGACTCCAGTTCCCCCAAACGCTCCGGCGTAGCGGTTAGCTCGGTTTTCTTCCAGACGAAGACCTCCGCAGGGCCGCGTTTGAGCCGCACGCTCAGATTTCCGGCAACCATGTACGACGGACTTGCGAGCAATTTCAATCCGCCATTCGGAACAGGTGACAACACCGCTGCGCACTCGCCCCGCCGCACGCACAATGCGCTCTCGTAAGGCGAAATTGCGATAGGCCGAAAACCAGCCTCAAACAATCTTTCCAGCGCCTGCATCTGTTGCGGAGTAAGTTCGACCATGCGCAAGGTGGGACAGACTTCCGTCTGTCAGCTTCGATGTTTTTCTGTGAAGTCCTCAAGCCGCCGTGGAATCCGCCGCTTCCGAAGACGATCCCTCGAGCTGCGCAAGAATCTCCCGCAGCGTCAAGATCAATTCATCCCGCGAAACATGGCTCTTTTTGAACTGAATACGAAACTTGAAACTCTCGTTCTCCGGCTCGAATTGAAAGAGGAACGGCTGCGGCCTCTGCGGACCGCCCTGCTCATCGCGGCGTTCGCGCCGCGCCTCGTCCCGCGTCAGCCCGCCTTGCATGATACGGTGCATCATCTCCATCATCTTCTTTTCGGTTGGCTGTCGCGCAATCTGCAGCAGCAAGGATTTCGAGATGATCCCGTGCTCGACACACTTCCTGCGCAACGAATCGGGAATATTTCGCAACGACAACGTTTCCGTCACCGAAGAACGCGCCCGCCCGATTTTCTTGGCCACGTCTTCGTGCGTGTATTCGAATTGCGTAGCCAAACGGTGCAAGCCATCGGCTTCTTCGAACGGTGTGAGGTCTTTCCGCTGAATATTCTCAATCAGCGCAATTTCCAGGGTCTCCGCATCGTCCGCCATTTTCTCGATACAAGGGACTTCTCGCAGGCCCGCCGCGCGCGAAGCGTGGTAGCGCCGCTCGCCGGAAATGATGTAGTAGCAGTCTTCTCGCGGCACAAACCGCACCAGCAGCGGCTCGAGCACGCCCTTTTCCCGGATGGACTCCGAGAGTTCGCGCAAATCTCCCAGCGCCTTGCGCGGCTGATCCGGATTGGGCCGGATCTGATCCACGGGGATCATCCGTCCGACCGCTGCCCCGCTGTAACTCGTCAGTGACTCGACGTAGTGCGCGTCATGCCGCATCTTCAGCGTGACGGGTAACCCGATCCTCTTCGACACGTTGGATAACCTCCGCTGCCAGTTTCTTGTACTCGATGGCGCCGGGCGATTTCGGCGCATACGTTAAAATCGTTTCCTTGTAAGCCGGGCTCTCTTCCAGCCGCACGTTTTTGCTGATTTTCGTTTTGAAGAGCACTTCCCCGAACACCGTGCGGATCTGCCCGTGCGTGTCGCGCGAAATATTCGTCCGCTTGTCGAACAAAGTGATGACCACTCCCAGCACTTTCAATCCAGGGTTAGGCCGCGCGCGAATTCTCTCGTACGTTTCGAGCAAATCGTCCGTTCCTTCGATCGCAAAATACGCCGCCTGGATGGGAACCAGCAAATGCGTGGAAGCCACCAGCGCATTGACCGTCAAAATTCCCAGCGACGGCGGCGTATCCAGCACAATGTAATCGTAATCCTTCAGAATCGACGCCAACGCGTCCTTCAATCGGTACGGCGCGTCGAACTGGCCCGCCAGCACTTGCTCCAGCTTGGCCAGCGCCAGCCGTCCGGGTCCCAAAAAGAGCATCGGATCTTTCGTCGTTTTGATCACCGCCGCCATCGTTGTGCGGCTCTCGCTCAGCACGTCAAACATCGACGCCGCGATCTCTCCCGATGCGAAAAAAGCGATCGTGGAATTTGCTTGCGGATCCAGGTCAATCAAAAGCGTACGCTTGCCGCGATGCGCCAGCGCGGCGGACAAATTGATGGCCGTCGTCGTTTTCCCAACGCCGCCTTTTTGATTCGCAACCGTTATGATGGCAGTCATATTCTTCTGCCTCCGCCTAAGCGCATAACAATTCGCGCCGACGTGATCCGGCAACCTGGTCCCTATATGTGGGTGAAGTTTGCAGAAAGCCCCCTAGGCCTAGGCCCACTCTACGTTCGTAACCCATTCCAGCGCAAGGGGAAAGTAGAAATTCCCGGCGATGACAGTGGAAATCAGTGGAAATCTCAGTCGTTCCGTTTTGGAAAGAGTGGAGCCGCGCCCCGAATAAATCGCGGCCGCATAGGATGAAACCTAAACAGGAAGTATTGAACTGCACGATCAGCGGATTATCATCAGCGGAAGCTTTCTGCTAAAAATCCAGACCCCAAAATTCCATCGAGGCCTCTAGCAGTTCCAGCCCCAGTTCCCATCCGGTCCGGCCTTCGTGCCCTCTCCAAATCAGCACGGCTTCGCAGGAATTTTTGTTGATGAGATTAATCAACCGCAGCCGCTGCCCGACTGGAAATCCCTGGGGCACGATGGCCAGGCAACCCTTCGTGCTGGCGTCCACGGTGTAACCTTCGGCGCGCATCACCCGCCCAGACTCCGTCCATTCGACCGCTAGCGGCACCCGAGAATTTACGCGCACCCCGGCCCTAATATTCTGGGTTCGCGCTTCAAAGCCGGAAAAATCCCCTACGCCCACGGTTCTCTCCTCAGTTTGCGGAAGTGCAAACTCCCAGCAGTTCGCTTTTTCTTGCTTTGTGTGAAGTCAGACCAATGCGCCCGTAGTGAAGCGCGCCAGATCAGGCCCGTGTGCAGGCTACGGTTCTCGCCAGGCCCGGTCAATGGAACTTCAGGCCTAGGACGCCGTCAAAGTTACTCTTATCCACTGCGCTCAGACGCCCCTTTTTTCCTCTCGCACCCTTGACCCTGACTCACTCCACCGGGATGTTTGCTCCTTTTCGCAGCTCCGCTTACACTCTTTCCAATTTGTTTCCAACTATGATCCGTATCAAAGCACTCCGTGCCGAACTCGCCCCTACTTTTCGGCTGGCGTTACCTCTCGTTCTTGCCGAACTGGGCTGGATGAGCATGGCCATCGTGGACACCATGATGGTCGGCCGCCTTCCCAACAGCGCCGTGGCTATCGGCGCGGTCAGCCTCGGCGGCATTCTAGTCAACGTGCTTTCTTTCTTTGGAGGAGGGCTGCTTGTCGGTCTTGACACTCTCGTTTCGCAAGCGTTCGGCGCCGGCCGGCGCGAGGACTGCCATCGATCTCTTCTGCACGGCATTTACATCAGCTTGGCTCTTGCCCCGCTGTTGATGGCGCCCATCTGGTTCTTCGGCCCCATACTCCGTGTTGCCGGCATTCCGTCCGACGTCATCGCCCTTGCAGTTCCCTATTCCAAGGCCTTGGCTTGGGGGACATTGCCGCTGCTCCTGTACTTTGCTGTCCGGCGCTGCATGCAGGCCATGAATATGGTTCGGCCCATTGCCTTTGCGCTTCTTTCGGCAAACCTCATCAATGCTGGCGGCAACTGGATCCTCATTTACGGCAAGCTTGGCGCACCGGCCATGGGAGCGGTAGGTTCAGGCTGGTCCACGGCGTGGGCGCGCATCTACCTCTCCGCTGTACTCGTGGGTTTTCTCCTGTGGTACGACCGCCGCCACCGCACTCGATTGCTCCACACTCCCATTGAGCCCGAATTGCCCCGCATCCGGCGGCTTCTTGCTCTCGGCCTGCCCACGGCCATGCAGATCACTCTCGAAATTGGTGTTTTCGCTGTGGTGACGGCTCTGATCGGTCGCCTCGGTGCCGTCGCGCTCGCCAGCCACCAGATCGCCCTAAATACGGTCTCATTCACCTACATGGTTCCGCTCGGAATTTCCTCGGCTGCCGCCGTGCGTGTTGGGCAGGCCATCGGGCGCAAGGATCCGCAAGGCGCCACAGATGCCGGCGGCACCGCCATTTTTCTCGGTGCCGCTTTTATGACTTGCATGAGCGTAGTCCTGCTGGTCATTCCGCGATGGATCGCCCGCGCTTATACGCCCGATGAGGCCATCATCCACAGCACGATCATTCTGCTAGCGGCAGGCGCTGCCTTTCAGCTTTTTGACGGGATTCAAACGGTTGCAACCGGCGCACTCCGCGGCCTCGGAGACACCCGCACTCCGATGCTGTGCCACTTCTCTGCGTACTGGATCATCGGTCTGCCGCTAGGCGCCTGGCTCTGTTTCCGGCGCGGATGGGGAGCCTTCGGCCTGTGGTCCGGCCTGAGTCTTGCGCTCATCCTAATCGGAATTGTCCTGCTGGCCGTGTGGCGGCAAAGGGTCCGCCACTTGACGCTTTTCCTCTCGCCCCACTGATCTCGCGGCCAATCGCTTGTTAGGGCAGCGTAGTTTGGAAGAAAGCGGCGTCAGCAAAACGCAGCAGGAAGACCTACATCTTATAGCGGCCGAGGTCGTCGTCGGAGAGACCTTCGAGATAGTTGCGCAGTTGTTCGTTGGTGCTGCGTTCCGTGATCGCGCTGGAAACTTTCGAATTCTTCAGAACTTCTTCGTCCACAAAAATCGGGCAATCCACACGCAGCGCCAGCGCCAGCGCGTCGCTCGGCCGGGAGTCGATGGTCATCATCTGCCCGTCACGCTCGACCCAGATCAGAGCATAGAACGTATCGTCTTTCAGGTCGCTTACAACGATCTTGTGAACCTGCACGTCGAGCCCCAACAAAACATTTTTCAGAAGATCGTGCGTCATCGGCCGGGGCGTTTGCACTTTTTCAATCTCCAGCGCAATCGCGTTGGCCTCGTACACGCCGACCCAAATCGGGAGTATCGCCTGCCCCTGCACATCCTTCAACACAACGATGGGCATGTTGGTCACAGGATCCATCATCAGGCCGCGGATTTTCATCTCCACTTCCATGTGACCTCCCGATGTAGCGCAGACTTTAGTCTGTGCGCGCTTTTGTTCTCGCATTCATTCCCAGCAAAGACTTCCGTCTGTGCTCGCTAAATGTTTTCCCGCCGCAAACGAAGCGGCTACCGAATCCTGCGTTATTCTGCCCGCTCGCCCGCCAAACCATTCGCAGTCGCGCCGGTCACCCGAACCTGCACGTACTTTCCCAGAAGCGCCGCCTCTTGGGAAGCGAAATTTATCACCCGGTGGCACGAAGTATGTCCCGACCACTGATTTTCCCGCCGCGATTTCCCGCTGACCAGGACTTCAAACGTCTCACCTGCCATCGATGAATTCTTTTTCGATTGAATCTCGCGCTGTTTTTCCTGCAGAAGAGCCAGCCGCCTGCTCTTCTCCTCTTCAGGAACAGCGTCGCTCATCGCCAACGACGGCGTGTGCGGCCGAGGCGAATACTTGAACGCAAACACTCCGTCGTACTGCACGGCATCGAGAAGTCCCAGCGTTTCCGCGAGGTCTTCGTCCGTCTCGCCAGGAAAGCCCACGATAATGTCTGTTGTAATGCTGATAGCCCGCTTTGCCCCGCGGATCATCGCAATCCTCACCAGATATTCTTCGCGCGTGTACGTCCGCTGCATCGCCCGCAGCACTTTCGTCGAACCCGATTGCACCGGCATGTGCACGTGGTTGCACAGTTTTGGCTGCGCATCGATGGCATTCACAATGTCCTGCGTAAATTCGCTCGGATGCGAAGTTGTAAACCGTACCCGGCGAATGCCCGGCTCGTCCGCCACGGCCAGCAGTAACTCGGAAAATCGCATCTTTCGCGCCGTCGGGTCCTTATAGGAATTCACCGTCTGCCCCAGCAGTTGCACCTCGGAGTAACCCAGCTCCGCAAGTTGCCGCACTTCGCGCAAAATCGAATCGCTCGCGCGGCTCCGCTCCGGCCCCCGCGTATACGGCACCACGCAATACGAGCACGCTTTATCGCAACCTTCGATAATCGTCAAATACGCCCGCCACGGATTGTCGCGCCGCGTCATCTCCGTCTCGAACGTCTCGTCGGTATCATTGTCCAGCCCGGTCACGCGCTGGTTCCCTGCCTCGACTTGCGCCAGCAACTCCGGCAATTTGCTGTAGCTCGCGGACCCGCACACCAGACTCACCCAAGGCGCGCGCGCAAAAATGCCTTCACCTTCCTGCTGCGCCACGCAACCCAGCACGCCGATAATCCTGCCCTCATTCTGCTTTACGCGGAATTCCCCGAGCCGCGAGAACACTTTCTGCGCTGCTTTTTCCCGGATGCTGCACGTATTGTAAAGGATCAGGGAGGCCGATTCCGGCGACTCAACTTGCCGGTAACCCCGCGAAAGCAGAACCCCCGCGACTTTTTCCGAGTCGTGATCGTTCATCTGACAACCAAAAGTCTCAAGAAAAAACGTGCCACGAGACGCGCCGCGAAGCGTGCCAAGTTCCCCCGCCGAGGCTTCCACTCCCACGTTCTCTGTGCTGAGAGAAGTGCCGATGGAAAATCCCGAGCCGCCCGTCAACCTCTCCAAACCGATGTCAAACGTTTTGCCCATGCCCAATTCGCAGTTTAACACACCTCTCCACCTGCCCACCCCAGCTCGAATGCCCTCATTCCCGGGGCCAAAACCTCCGGCTGCTTTTCGCTATGTATCCAAAAAGGCAGCAAAATCTTTATCCTCTGCATCTCATTCGTTTGACCACCCTGTAGGCGTGTGCTACTTTTCTGAAGTCGGGAAAATTTAATTTTCACTGAGGGGTTGCATCATTCTTCTGTTCTCTACGATATTTATCGCCGATCTCGGTAACATCCTTGGACAAACGGGCTGGGTCGCCCGCGGCATTTTGGTCCTTCTCGGAATTTTTTCCATCGTCTCCTGGGCCATGATCTTTCAAAAGCTCGGTCTCTTCGGCCGCATCCGCCGTCAAAGCGACCAGTTCATCCGCATCTTCCGCGCCACAAAAGGCGTGGCTAATCCTCAAGCGCTGGCTTCCGCCGGCTCTCCCTTCGCCTCCGTCTACGCCGCCGGCTATCGCGAACTCTTGAGCCAGGTGGGCACCGGCAATCCGCAGCCCACTGGAAAACTGAAGAGCCTTCAGGCCGTTACCGTCAGTATGCAGCTCGCCTCCGCGGAAGAAGTCCGCCGCGTCGAAAAAGGCATGTCCTGGCTCGCCACCACCGGTTCCGTAACTCCCTTCATCGGCCTTTTCGGCACCGTTTGGGGCATCATCGACGCATTCTCCGGCCTCGGGAACGCCGGCGCCGCCAGCCTCCGCGCCGTGGCTCCGGGCATCGCCGAAGCTCTCATCACCACTGCCGCGGGCCTTTTCGTCGCCATCCCGGCGGTTATTTTTTACAACCAATTTTTGCAGAACATCCGCGAACTAGCGCAACGCCTCGATTCGTTTGCGCTTGAAGTAGGCGCCCAAATCGAAAAAACTTTCACCTGAGAACATTTTTTGGTCAGCCTTATGACCCCAGAACACAAATCACCTGCCAGGCAACGCCGTAAACGAGCTCGGCCCGTCGTTTCCCCCGCCCACTACCTAGCCACGCGAGGCTCCGAACTCTCGGCCCTCAGCTGTGAGCTGTCAGCTCTCTAATCCCATGCCGCAACTCTTCAAACAAACGCAGAGCACGCTCTCCGAGATCAATATGGTCCCGTTCATCGACGTTGTTCTCGTGCTCCTCATCATCTTCATGATCACCGCCCCCATCCTGCAATCCGGCATCGAAGTCGACGTCCCCAAAACAACCACTGTTAAGGAAATCAACGAAGTGCGGCTCGTCGTTACCATCGACAAAAACCAGCTCATCTATCTCGGCGACACTCCTATTAACATCCACCAGCTCGGCCCCAAGGTGAAGGCCCAACTCAAAAAACCCCAGGACTCCGTCTTTCTTCGCGCCGATGAAGCCATCCCCTTCGGCACCTTCGCCCGGGTCATAGACACTTTGCGCCAGGCAGGTGTCAGTAACATTAGTATTGTCACGCAGCCCTTAACGGAACGCGCCCGTACCCGCTGAAAATGTCCACCGCCGTCGCCAATTCGGTTGACCGCCTCTCCCTTAATCATGAGGACGCCGGACTTCGCAAATTCCTGATCTATTCGATCGTTCTTCACTCCCTCCTCGCCCTTTCCATCGCAGCCTCCATTTATTTCCACTTCCAAGGCCCAGAGTGGGGCGGCATTGGCGGAGCGGAAGGCAGCGTCAACGTGAAGCTCGTCGGACCGGCCGCTGGAATCCCGATGCCCACAGAGCGTTCCATTACAGACAGCAAGGCCTTCGACGAAACCAAAGGCCTATGGAAAGCCCCCAAACCCGAGCCAAAGCCCGAGCCCCCGGACATAAAAGCACCCGCTGAAGTCCTTCCTCGCTTCAAAAATGAAAAGCCCAAGCCACCTACGCATAAATCCAAGATTGACGAACCTAAAGTCCCTCCGCCGGACAACGCCGTCGATTACGGAAAGGGCGGCGCGCCTAAACTTCCAACCAGCTACGCCACGCAACCCGGCGGTGGTTCCGGCCCTATTACCGCCAGCGGCCAAGGCGGCGGCGACTTTGCTTCCCGTTACGCCTGGTATATCGAATCCGTGCGCCGCCGCATAGGCCAGAACTGGCTTCAATCTACAATCGATCCCGCCGTCCGCGCTGCCCGCCAAGCCCATTGCGTGATGACCTTCCGAATTTACCGCGACGGTTCCGTGAAAGACATGCAGTTGACGCAATCCAGCGGCAATATCTCAATGGACAACTCCGCGCAGCGCGCGCTGCTCAGCTCAAATCCCATGCCGGCGTTGCCCAGTGATTACTCGGGTTCCTACGTGGATGTAATTTTTGATTTTGATTTGTCTATGAACCAATAACACTGTCGCTTCTTCCGCGCCTTCTGCGGACGAAACCAGGAGGTCAAGGTGCTCGGGAAGTTCAAACATTTCGGTTGGCTCGTTCTCATAGCCATGCTCACGATGGTCGCGACACCCACCCGCGCTCAGGTAGATCAGCATCCCTGGTTCCGCACCGGCACCGGCCTCGGCGTCGAAAAAATCCGCCTCGCGGTCGCCGAATTCGGCCCCCGCGCCGACAATGCCAAGACCCATTCCGAACAGTTCACCCAGATCGTCCGCGACGACCTGCAATTCAGCGGCGTCCTAGAGCTCATCAGCCCCAGCTTCTACCCTACCCAGCTCACCACCATGCCTTCCGAACTCCAGTACCCCGCGTGGACCGATCCCCAAGTCAACGCCCACTACGTCGCCTTCGGCAATCTCTCGGAGACTACTTCCGAGGTCGCCATCCAAGCCTGGCTCTATGACGTCACCAATCCTTCCTCCCCGGCTGTTGTCGGTAAGATCTATCGTGGCGTCCCGACTGATGCTCAGGTCCGCAAGTTCGCCCACCAGTTTGCCGATGAAATCATCGGCAAACTCGTCGGGGGTTCGGGCGTCGCTTCCACCCAAATCGCTTTTGTCAGTTCCCGCTCCGGTTTCAAGGAAGTCTGGGTCATGGACTATGACGGCGCGAACCAGCACCAGCTTACGAACCTCCGGACCATCTCCCTGACGCCCCGCTGGTCCCCGGACGCCTCCCGCATCGCCTTCACCTGCTATGAGCCCCTGAATCGTCTCGTAAGCGCGCAAATCTGCATGTACTCCATGGACCTCGGCAAAACCGTTGCTTTTCCCCGTTTCCGTGGCACGAACAGCGCCCCCGCGTGGTCCCCAGACGGAACCCAGCTCATGTTTTCCTCTTCCATGCAAGGCACCCCTGACCTGTTTGTTACCGACGCAAACGGTGGCAAACCCAAGCGCCTCACTTTCTCTGGAAATGGCGGCGCCACTTCCCCAGCCTGGAACCCCAAGACCGGGCAGAGCGTCGTTTTCGTCAGTGATCGCGGCGGTATCCCCAAGCTCTACATGATGAACGCCGACGGCACCAACGTCGTCGGACTGGATCTTCCGGACAAGGGTTACCTCATCGATCCCGCCTGGTCCCCCAACGGCCAGCTCTTGGCCTTTAGCTGGCGGCGTCCCGAAGGCAATTACGATATTTATGTCATGGAGCCTGGCTCGCAGCAGATCATCGACCTCACCCCCGACATGGGCCGCAATGAGCGCCCCTCCTGGGCGCCCGATGGCCGCCACCTGGTCTTTGAATCCACCCGCAACGGCACGCGCCAGATTTGGACCATGCTGGCTGACGGTTCCCAGGCCCGCCAGCTCACCCTCACCGGCCACAATGAGTCGCCCAACTGGTCGCCCCGTTGAACATCGGCGATGATAAATTTCTCGAAACCTGCAACTTTCGGCGCGCATCTCAAGCTCAGGTTGCACTTTTCCGCTAGACCTTGGTGCGCGGTGTTGCTTCTTTCGAATTTTTTCTAGTAATTGTCCGTGTACGATGTATATTATATCGTGGTACGATGTATTTGCATTTGCCCAGCCCGCTAGTGATAAGATGACGGCTCTGGTGGGACAATCGAGAATTTCTTACGCTGAGGAGGATACGAATGATTCGGGTTTCTAGATCTTTGTACCGCGGGGCCTTTTTCACTGCCGTTCTTGCTCTTGCTTTTGTCGCGGGTTGCAAAAAGAAGCCACCGGCAGCACCACCGCCGCCGCCAGCTCCCGCTCCTGCGCCTGCGCGCCCGACCGTTTCGCTGCAGGCCAATCCCACTTCCATCAACAAGGGCGATTCCTCGACCTTGAGCTGGACTTCCACCGACGCCACCACGCTTACCATTTCGCCGGAAGTCGGCGCCGTGACGGCGGAAGGCTCGACCAAGGTCACCCCGTCTGATTCCACGACCTACACGATTACCGCCAGCGGTCCCGGCGGCTCGGCTGATTCCAGCGCTCGCGTCACCGTAACTGCGCCGCCGCCTCCTCCGCCACCGCAGGAAGCGCCCGACATGAATAAGCTTTTCCTCGATGAAGTGAAGGACGCCTACTTCGACTTCAACAAAGCCGATATCCGCGCGGATGCCCGGACTGCTCTGGGTCAGACTGCGGACTTCCTGCGCAAATACCCTGAGATCAAGGCCACCATCGAGGGCCACTGCGATGATCGCGGCTCGACTGAATATAACCTCGTTCTCGGCGTTCGCCGCGCCGCCGCCGTCAAGGCCTACCTCGTCTCTCTCGGCATCTCGGCTGACCGCTTGAACACCGTCAGCTACGGCAAGGAAAAGCCGTTCTGCACAGAGGACAACGAGGAATGCTGGCAGAAAAACCGTGTTGGCCACTTGGTCAAGGCGAATTAACTGCCGGACCGCCTCGTAACTGTTCGATGACCGTCAGAGCCGCGTGACCGAGCAATCTCTTGCTCGCGCGCGGCTCTGCCGTTAAAGTGAGTAATGAGCCGCCCGGTTCCAGACGTGCCGGCCGCTCCGCCATTGCCCGTTAGCGTGCTCTTCCCTGGCCTGATCCTTCGTCTGAGAAGTAGACGCATCTTAGGAGGTTTTTTCCATGCGAGTTCGCAACATCGCCATCTTCGCCGCCGCTGTTTTTGCCGGGGCCCTCGGCGGCAGTATCATCGGCCCGCGCCCGGCTGAGGCCGTCGCACGCGAAATTATCGATATGCAGCGCGACATCACTACGCTTCTCCAGGGTCAACACGATATGTCCACTCAGATGACGCAGGACCACACTGTCATCAAGACTCTCGTCCAGCAAGCGGGCGACAATGTGGACAAGCTCAACTCCGCCATGGGCTCCGTCCAAAAGTCCGTTCAGGACGTTCAAGCCAACTCTGGCGCCCGCCTGGACACCATGTCTACGCAGGTCCAGGGCCTTTCCGATAATCTCGAAGAAATTAAATCCCGCCTCGGCAAATTGAATCAGCAGCTCGTGGACCTGCAGAGCGCTGTGCAAAGCATCGACGCCAAAATCTCCGGCTCCGCCCCCGCCAGCACCACTCCTGGCACGGCCCCTCCGCCGAATGGAGCCGCAGCGTCCGCCCCTTCACCAGCCGCCCACAGCTCCCCTGCTCCCTCCGCCGATATGCTCTATTCCAACGGCCTGCGCGACATCACCAGTGGCAAATACGACCTCGCTCGCCAGGAATTTCAGGACTATCTCAAGTACTACAGCGACACCGACCTCGCCTCCAACGCCCAATTCTATCTCGGCGAAATTGCCTATTCCCAAAAGCAATACCAGCAAGCAGTCACCGAATACGACAAGGTTCTCACCGTCTACCCGAAGAGTTTCAAGCTTGCCCCGGCGCTCCTCAAAAAAGGCATGGCTCTCATCGAGCTCGGCCAGAAAACCCCCGGCGTCCGCGATCTCCGCGAAGTGGTCCGCCGCTATCCCGGCACAGAAGAAGAACGCCGCGCCCGCGCCAAACTCAAAGAACTCGGCATCGCGCTTTCCGCCGTGAACTAGCCCGCACCGCGTTCCCAGCCCGCGCCTCAATCCCTGCCACTCCGCTCACCGGCTTCTCCAGTCAGTCCAGCCTTCTGCTTTTTCCCCTCTCCTCTGCGAAACCTCTATGCACTCTGCGTCTCTGCGTTATCTTTTTCTCTTCTCCCTCTTCTCTGCGAAACCTCTGTGCACTCTGCGTCTCTGCGTTATCTTTTTCTCTTCTCCCTCTGCTCTATCCAACTCCCACCACCAGCCGGTCTATCCTCCTGCTCACATCCCGCAAGTACGCCTCGTCGCCACCCTCCAGCTCCGCAATCGCGCTCCCCGAATAGCCGATCTCCGCAAACGCCTGCCGCACCGCCCCCCAGTCCACATCCCCGTCTCCCAAATTCACCCAAGCGTACCCGCTCTCTTTGCGCTTGAAATCTTTCAAGTGCACCTTGTAAATACTCTTCCCCAGCGTTCGAATCCAATCTTGCGGATACCCGTAAAGCACCACGTTCCCAACATCAAACCACGCCTTGATCCACGGGCTCTCGAATTCGCCGATGTACTTTTTCATCTCCAGCGGACTTAGCAGAAACTTGTTCCAAACCTCTTCTATCGCTATCACTACCTTCAACTCCCCAGCCATCGGAATCAGCTCGCGAATCTTCTTCTGTGAACGCGTCCACGCCTCCAAATAAGTCGTCTGCGGATTCACCACCGCCGGCACCAGCAGCACCGCGTCCGAGCCCCACAACTTCGCATTGCGCAAAGACGTCCGCATGCCCTCCATGCTCTTCGCCACCACCGCCGCGTCGCTCGAAGACAGCGGATATTTCCAGTGATCCATGTTCATCACCGAGTCGATTCGAATCCTCGCCGCCTCCGCCGCCTTCTTGATCTCTTCCGCCTCGTGTTCGTCCGCAGTCGTCGGTACCTGCACCACTTCGAATCCCACCTCCCGCGCCATCTTGAACCGCTCCGCATAGCTCATGCTGCTCGGCAGCATGTCAAACACCAAGCCCTTCGTAATCGGCAACCTCGCCGTGGTTTGTCCCGCCGCCGCACCCTCCGCACTCGCCTTCACACCGTTCGGTGCCACGTTCTTCGTTGGCTCGCCAGCACCCGCGAACAACTCTCCCGCCGACGCACTCCCGCCAATCCCCGCCGCAACAGCCCCAATCACACCCGCCTTAACAAACTCCCGCCGCGTAGTCCGCCGCATTTCGACTCCTCTTCCCTCTTCTCTGTGTCCTCTGTGAGCTCTGTTTTAAGACCAACGTTCCAATTCAACCTCGATCCCCACTGCCGCGAGTACTACCCACTATTCACTCCCCACTACTCATTTCCTCGTCAATTTCTCCAAATCAATCCTCGAATCCCACTTCTCGCTCGACTTCATCTGCTCCTCCCACGTCACTTCCTTCCCCGTATACGCCGCCGTCCTCGCCAGCATGCACGACACCGCCGATTCCACGCCCTTCGCCGCCTGATTATGGAACTTTCCGCTCGTAATGCTTTCCACAAATAACCTTTTCTTCTCCGGATCAGCCTGTTCCAGGTTCGAAGTGAATTTTCCTGTCGCCGAAAATCCCTGCGCATCCGCAACCGGAATCAGCGGCGCCTGCCACGCCTCGTCTCCCCAAATCCCCAGCGGCCCCGTGTACGGCGACTGCGACGTTCCTTTCGTCCCGAAAAATCGCTCCGTCACGTCCCACCAGCCCTTCGCAAACTGCGTCGAGCTGAATGTCACGTCCACCTCGCCGGGATACGTAAACACCACGTTGTAATTCCCATACACGTCTCCATCCTTCGGTCTCCCCAGCCGTCCTCCAGCCGCCGAAGCCTTCAACGGATGCCCCTGCAAAATCCAGTTGCAAATATCAATCACATGAATGTTCTGCTCCACGATGATGTCCCCCGACAGCACGCGGTCATACACCCAATTCCGCAGCCGCCACTCCGTCGGCGACGCCCCCGGCCACGCCGGCCGGTCCAAATATCCCGAAAGATAATGCGCCTCCCCGCAAACTATATTTCCCAAAGCCCCGCCATGAATCCGTTTCACCAACTCCACAAACGGCGGACAGTCCCGAATCTGAAATCCCACATCCAAACTCAACTTCCCTTCCGCCCGCTTCCCAATCTCCACCACCTTCTTCGCCCCCGGCACGTCCACCGCCACCGGCTTCTCGCAATAAACGTGCTTCCCCGCCGCCACCACCGCCTCCAAATGCTGCGGATGAAAATAAGGCGGCGTAGCAATCACAATCGCATCCACCTCCTTCGAGTGCGCAATCTTTTCAAACGCGTGCGGCCCCACAAATAGTTGCCCCGCATTAATCGCCGCATATCCCTTCGCCGCCTGCATCTTGTCAAACGCCGCGTGCGCCGTATCGAGCTGGTCCTGAAACATATCCGCCAAAGCCACAACGCGCGCCCCGCCCGTATCCACAAGGTTCGTAGCGTCCTCCGTCC
>Ga0102924_1000130_pt1 | contig 88570 bp, 85 predicted proteins | sample PaiPotPPM11metaG_FD_80116 | JGI IMG/M metagenome (GOLD analysis project Ga0102924, IMG submission 80116) | Iron sulfur acid spring bacterial and archeal communities from Banff, Canada, to study Microbial Dark Matter (Phase II) - Paint Pots PPM... ...
CTTATCGATACCGCCGGCCGTTTACAAACGAAAACCAACCTGATGGAAGAGTTGAAGAAGATCCGGCGCGTCGTCGAGCGCGAATCGGGTCAAGCGCCGGCGGAGACGCTGCTCGTGGTCGACGGCACGACGGGGCAGAATGCGATCTCGCAAGCCAAACTCTTCAACGCCGCGACGCAACTGAGCGGCATCGTGGTTACCAAACTCGATTCCACCGCCAAAGGCGGCGTGCTCGTCGCCATCGTTGACGAACTGGAAGTTCCGGTGAAGTTCGTCGGTCTCGGAGAATCGGCGGACGCGTTGCAGCCCTTCGTGCCTAACGAGTTCATCGACGCACTTTTTGATGATGCTCCCGATCAGAATGCCAACCAGGTGGCACGCGAGTCTGAGAATGTCGTCGGAAGCCGGTAACCGGCACCGCATCACCTAATAATAAGGAGAGACACGCATGGCGGCACAAGACGAACGGCAACTCGCCCTTAACAGCGCATTGGCCCAGATCGAGCGACAGTTCGGCAAAGGCTCGATCATGCGCATGGGCGACTTCCAAGAACGCATGTCGTTCGAGATCGTTCCGACCGGATCGATCGCACTCGACCTCGCCCTGGGCGTCGGCGGGCTTCCGCGCGGACGCATCGTCGAAATTTACGGTCCGGAGTCTAGCGGTAAAACGACGCTCGCCCTGCACGCTATCGCCGAAGCGCAGAAGATGGGCGGTACCGCGGCTTTCGTGGATGTTGAGCACGCGCTCGACCCCAGCTACGCCGCTGCACTTGGCGTCGATCTGGAGAATTTGCTCGTTTCGCAGCCCGACACCGGAGAACAGGCGCTCGAAATCGCCGAGATGCTGACGCGCAGCAACGCGGTTGACGTCATCGTCGTCGACTCGGTGGCGGCATTGGTCACCAAAGCCGAACTCGAAGGCGACATGGGCGATGCCCATGTTGGCCTGCAAGCGCGCCTCATGTCGCAGGCCTTACGCAAACTCACCGCCGCGATTTCACGCAGCAAAGCGGTGATGATCTTCATTAACCAGCTGCGCGAAAAAGTCGGCGTGATGTTCGGCAATCCCGAAACGACCTCGGGCGGCCGAGCGCTGAAGTTTTACGCCTCGGTCCGGCTCGACGTGCGCAAACTGGAAACGATCAAAGTCGGGCAGGATGTCGTCGGCACGCGCACGCGTGTGAAGGTCGTCAAAAACAAAGTCGCGCCGCCATTCCGTCAAGCCGAATTCGACATTACCTATGGGCACGGTATTTCGAAGATGGGTTCGATTCTCGACGTCGCACTCGAACAGAACATCGTCGGAAAGAGCGGCTCGTGGTATACGTACGCCGACCAACGCATCGGCCAGGGCCGTGAAAATGCTAAAGCCTTCCTGGAGGAGCATTCGGAACTCGCCGTCGAGATCGAAGCCAAAATTCGCGAGGCGCTCGGGCGCACCGTCTCGCGCAACGGCTCGATCGTCGTCGGCGCCGCAAACGAGTGACCGCGTATGCTTGTGCGCTTCGGTTGCTCGGACAGCGGCGTCTGACCGAAGCGCAGTTGTGGCAGCGGCTCGACCGCAAGGGCTTCGGCGACGCGGTGATTCGCGAAACCGTGGAACGCGCCAAGCACGAAGGGTTCGTAGACGATCGGCTCTACGCAAAACTCTTCGTCGAGGGAAAACGCAAGGCCGTCGGCGACGCACGGCTCGTCGGTGAACTCGTGCGTCGAGGCATCGACGGCGCGGCGGCCGCCGAGGCCGTGCGCGATCTGGCGTGTGGCGAACGCGAGCGCTGCGCCGCGGCGTTCGAATCATTCAAGATGAAGACTCCGGCGATCGCGTATGCCTCGGTCGCTCGTCGTTTGGAACGTCTCGGATTTCCGGCCACGACGATTTATCGCGTGCTGCGCGAACACGCTGCAACGTGTGGACCGCTTGCCGGGTTAGTGCTCGAATGAAAACCAATGCGATCTTCAAAGACGCGTACGGAACAGGCTTCATTCCGCCTAGTCCGAATGCTCGGCACGTGTTTAGCAACTCGCGTCGACTCGCATGGACTACCTGCATCCGAATTACCACCGGCTTGGCCGCGTGCGCCATCGCCGCGTGTAGCACGAACAGCGCGCCCGACAAGTGGACGCTGTGGTACATTCCGAACGAACCGAAGGTCGTCGTCCCCTTCACCAAAGAGTGCCACACTTTCGTCTTCGCCAACGTTCCCGATGCAAAGACGTTTCGTGTGGCCGTTGTCAGGCGCGTCAACGGCTCCCCGGAAGATCACGCGTTTTTCCACTCTGGCGATGCGTTTAGCGGCCCAATGGAACTCGGCGCGTTTACGGTGCGTGACGACAGCACGGGTTACGACATAGCCGTCGACTCCGTGTATCGGGTGGACGCGTACGTTGCGGCGAAAGCGCGCGCCGATGCCGATTGCCCGCAGCCGGTGAAAACCGCGCCGGCACCACGCCCGGTACCCCGCCCATCCGTGTCACCGCACTAACGCGGCGCACGGCGCACTAACGCGGCGCGCATCCCCCGGTTCGGGGTACTCACGGCGGCATGCCCGTGCAAACCATTCTCGTTGCAGAGGACGACGCCGCAATCCGCGATCTCGTCACGCATCATCTCGAGCGTGAAGGGTATGCGGTGGTGGGAGCAACCGACGGACAAGCGGCCTTGCGGCGTGCGCGAAGAGTCGCCGACCTCGTGGTGCTCGATATTGGTTTGCCGGGCATCGACGGATTCGACGTCGCGCGAACGCTGCGCCGAGAACGTCACGCCGTCCCGATCGTGATGCTGAGCGCCCGCACCGAAGAGATCGATCGTGTCGTAGGCTTCGAACTCGGCGCCGACGACTACATCTGCAAACCGTTTTCACCGCGGGAACTGGTCGCGCGCGTCAAGGCGATTCTCCGACGCAATGGTCAACCCGACGTTGCCGAGCGCCCGACGCTCGCGTTCGGACGGTTGGAAATCGACGAACGCGCACGCGAGGCTCGCGTCGACGGCACCGACGTCCGTTTGAAACCGCGCGAGTTCGCGTTACTTCTGGAACTCGCGGCCAACGCCGGCGTCGCACTCTCGCGCGAACGGCTCGTTCAAAAAGTGTGGGGGTTCGATTTCGACGGTGACGAGCGCACGGTAGACGTACACGTTCACCGCGTTCGCCTGAAAACCGAAATCGCACGCAAACTGCCGGTGATGATTCGAACCGTCCACGGTTTCGGTTACAAATTTCAATTTCCCTAGACCGTCTCGCGCGCCCGATGTTGTCGTTCGAACGTCTGGCAAACGCAATCGCCGAGCGCCTCGTGCGCGTCGCATGCGTTCCGCTGCTAGTGTTTCGCGTACCCGAGTTCGAACGGGTCGCTTGGCGCACCGGTCGCCGCGATGCCCGCGCACTCGAACAACGAACGGCGAACGCCTTTGCATCTGTCGCTCGCAACGTCGTGCGGCATGAAGACGTGCTCGCTCACGACGCAGGCAGCGACTGTTTCGCGATCGCGCTCACGGCACCGGCTCGCAGCGGCGCGATTCCCGACCGCAGCGCCGTGCGCGCGGCATTGGAACGTATCGCGGCTGCGACGTCGCTAGCCACGGGACGCCCGCTCGAAACCGGTTGGTGGCCGGTTGAACGCGCCGAAACAATCGTCGCGACGCTTGCGATGGCGCTCGAGCGCGGAGCCCGCGAACGGCGCCACGGGCAGTTGCTCGCTACTGTCGGGCACGAACTGCGAACGCCGCTCACCTCGATTCGGGGTTACGTCGAAACCTTGCTCGATGGCGAACTCGATGCGGCGACCGCGCGCCGATTCCTTGAAACGGTACGGCGCGAAGCCCTGCGTTTGGGACGGCTCGTCGACGGCATGCTTGAATTCTCGATGCTGGATCTCTCCGCCGGCTGGTCCGGGCGAGTAACGGATCTCGTAGCGTGTGCGAGCTGCGCGGTCGAAACGGCGCTTCCGCTCGCGCGCGAACGCAACGTCACTTTACACGTGAACGGTGCGCAAGAAGTCCACGCTCGTATAGACGCCGACCTCTGCATGCACGCGCTGGTGAATCTGATCGAGAACGCCGTCAACTATTGCGGCGAAAACGGCATCGTCGAAGTCGCCTGCGTCCGCGACCGCCGTAACGCGCGCGTTACCGTGGATGATGACGGTCCCGGCGTGGCAGCCTGCGATCGCGAATCCATTTTCAATCTCGGCGTCCGCGCGACCACACAACGACCTGGTAACGGCATTGGGTTGGCTGTCGTGAAAGCCGTTATCGAGCGCGCCGGCGGCGACGTGCACGCAGTGGAATCGCCACTAGGCGGTGCGCGCTTTACGGTCCGCCTTCCATTAGCGTAGCGCGGGCGCTAGTGCGCCGCGACGATTGCAGCCAGTAAAGCGACGCACGTCGGCACCGCGTTCGGCTAACGTTGCAAATACCGGGGCGGCCGTGCTCGAAGGAAAGAGCGTGCCTGGGAATTAAGAGGGGCGGGCTAGCTCGTCCTATAGACGAGCTCCTTTAGGTTGCGTCTTTCGGATAGACGCTGGCGTCCGTTCGTCATACAATTCAGCCGGAGGAATTCCGAAAAATGAGATTATTCTTGCCGTTTCTGATCGCGGGCGTTATGGCTTTTGCCGCAACGAGTTCGGCCGCTCGCGCGCAGGAAACGCCGGCGCCGGATGTGACCCCCGCTCCCGTCGCAAGCGCGCCGGCGCCGTCGCAAACACCCAGCCGGATGGAACAGCAGTACGACGGGAATTGGCACGTCATGCTGGCACCATACGTGTGGCTGCCGACGCTGAAGCAAAACGTTCAGTACTCGATTCCAACCTTACCGCAACACGGCGGCGGAATCGTTCAAGGCTCGGTCCAAGTCGGACCATCGGATTACCTGACAAAGATCAACGCGGCAGCAATGTTCGCGTTCGAAGCGCGTAAGGGCGATTTAGATTTGTTCGGCGACTACATCTATACGAATGTGTCGACGAGCAGCACCGTCTCGACGACGTTCAGCGGTCCGTTGGGACATGTCGTCGTTCCGGTTACCCTGACGACGAACAGCCGCCTCGCGTCATCGATTTGGGAGCTCGCGGCCGGCTTCTCGATCGCTCACGGCCAAAATGCGGATCTTAACCTGTTTGCCGGCTGGCGGCAGTTTCCGCTTCACTTAACGCTCGATTACAACGCCGTTATTGGAAAGCGAGGACTGATCGCGCCGAGCGGTACCGTCGTCGAAAATCCGTTGGCCAACGACGTCATCTTCGGGTTCCGCGGTAAAGCGTTTCTGGGCGACCACTGGTACGTCCCGTACTATATCGACGCGGGATCCGGAGCGATCAATCAAACGTGGCAGGCCTTCACCGGCGCAGGCTACGTCGCCAACCACGGACAAACGATTCTGCTGGCGTATCGTACGCTCAACTACAACGCATTTCCGCCAGGCTCGCCCGTACAACGCCTCGTTATGTACGGACCGCTGCTCGGCTACACATTCCAAATTTAGGCAGCGCGCATTAATGCTAACCGTTTCGTGAAAGGACACAGGATGAAACGTCTACTTCTCTCCCTTGCGACTGGCGTCGCGATCGCAGCATCGTCGGCGGTCGCGGTACTCGCGAGTCCACCAAACCTGACCGGCATGTGGACGGTGCAACAATCCGGCCTCAACGGCAACACGACGACGACCGTCAAGCTCACCCAATCCGGCACCGGTCTCGTCGGCACGTCTTCGAACGGAACCGGCTTTACCGGATCGTTCGTCAACGACTCGCAAATCAACGGCAAGTGGCACGGTCCGGGCGGCGCCGGGTGGCTGACGGTGTATGCAAGCCCGAACGGCCATAGTTTCAACGGCACGTGGGGCTATAACGGTCGTCCCGCCAACGGCTCGTTCGTCGCGAATAAAACCTTGCCGCCGTCACCGATCACGGCGGCGGGCACGTGGAACGTGAGAGGCGCCGGCAATCCCGGCGGCTTCGCGGGAACCATGAAGTGCACGCAATCGGGTCCAACCGTCGTCTGTCATATCGGCCCGTACATCCTCAACGGAAAGTTCCGCACGACCGATAAGGTTCGCGCCACGTGGGTGGGTCCGACGGGCAAAGGCTGGTACTCGTTTTGGTTCAACGGCGACAACAACAGCTTCAACGGCATCTGGGGTAACGGCGCCGATTCGACGCCGCCGGCCGGTCGTGTCGTTGGCCAGCGCTCGTTAGGCGGTTAGCGTCGTCCTTACCACAGCCGTCAGCGGCTGGGGTGCGTGGAACGCGAGTTGGGAATGGGCGCTTGCGCTCATTCCCGTGACCCTTGCGATCCACGTTTCCCGTATTGCGAGCATCGGTGCGGTGGAGTGCGGGGTTTGGGCGATCGCATACACGAAACTCGGCGCGTTGCCGGCGCCGGCCGAGGCGCTCGACGGGGTGTTGTTATTCGGCATCAGCGCGGCGTTCTTATTTGCCGCCATGGCGCCCCTCTGGCGTTACCAGACGCAGACGTGACCGAACGAGAAGCGTCCGCTCTCGTCGAGGAGCTTCGCCTGCGGCCGCATCCCGAGGGCGGATATTTTTGCGAAACGTTTCGCAGCGCGATTGGCGTGCGCACACCGTGGGCGCGACGTTCGGCGATGACGAGCATCTATTACCTGCTGTCAGCCGCCGAGTTCTCGGCTTTCCACCGCGTGAGATCGGACGAAATCTGGCATCACTATCGTGGTGCGCCGGTCGTCGTCGAAATCATCAGCGCGGACGGAGTTTATAGCCAAGTCGTGCTGGGCGGCGAGAACCGCTGGCAGTACGCGATCGTGGCCGGTACGTGGTTTGCGGCACACGTCCACGGCGCGAGCCTCTACGCGCTCGTGGGTTGCGATGTCGCGCCGGGGTTCGAGTTTGCCGACTTCGAACTCGCCGAACGCGAGACGCTCGTTGCCACGTTTCCGCAGCATCGCGACCTCATCGAACGCTTTACCCGCTAAGACTCCGCGTACGATCCGCCGCGCAAGTCGTCGAGGATCGTCGTCGAGCGAGTCGCCCAGCCGAACGTTTCTCGCGCGCGTCGCGCTGTCACGCGTGAGTCCAAGGCGAGCGCGTCGGCGAACGGTCCGAGCCTTTGCCGAGCTTCCTCGAGCGGCCACTCAACGATCGCACCGTTGCAGCCGGCGCCGTAACTCGCAGCTTCGGCCATTTGCGCGACCGTGAACGCGCGCTCGTCGGACGCGTTGTAAATTGAACCACCCTGCGCGTGTTCGAGCGCGAGCGCGTACAGTTCGGCGAGATCGTCGCGGTGAACCGTCGGCCAGTGGTTGCGTCCGTCGCCGACGTAGCGCACGGCGCCGGCTTCAGCCACCGACTGCACCCACATCGCCGGCAGGCCTCCACCGGCACCGTAGACGTCCCCCGGCCGAATGACGAATGCGCGTGCACCATCGTTCGCACCGTTGAGGACAGTCCGTTCGAGTTGGGGCCGATGGGCCGCCGCAGGCGTCGGATTTAGCGGAGAATCCTCGTCGGCAACGCGATCGCCGGTGTTGCCGTAAATCCACACGCCGCTAGTATACGCGAACGGCTTCGCGCTCCCGGCAAGCGCCGCGACGATCGCTCGCAGCGCCGCGCCCTCGACGAGCAGCTGGTCGTCGCCGTCATACTGCACCGCGTAAACGACCGCATCGGATTGTTCGGCAGGAGTGCGCAGTGACGCCGGCATGGTGATGTCGGCGGACACCGGTTCGATGCCGGTCTCGCGGAGTTTGCGGGCCGTTTCATCGGAACGCGCTGTGCCGAGCACGGTGTGCCCACGGCGTTGCAACGCGCTTGCGATGGCCGAGCCGAGGTACCCGCTCGCGCCGATGATGAGAACTTGCATGAAACTGCTCCTCGTTAAGGAAGCGTTGAAGGAAGCGTTGCGCCGGTCAACGGCGAGCCCGCGTAACGCTTCAGCGTCGCAGCGTCGACCGGTGCGCACGTGGATCGGACCGGCGGATTAGCACACACGAGGACGCCGCGAAAGCTTGCGCCGTCTACTTTCGCGTCTTTCATCGTGTTGCAGAACTCTTGCTGCTGCTGCTCGACGACGGAATACCAGCACAAGACCGCGCCGTCGAAGATGGCACCGCGTAAATCCGCCTGCGAAAAGTCGACCGAAACCAGCGTCGAACCGGAAAGGTTCGCTCCGGCCAAGTTGCCGCCGCGAAAGTTGCACGAAACGCACTGCGATAGCAAGTCACGCAACGCCGCCGAGCCGAGGGAAGAAGAGAAGCCGAGGAAGTCGGCCGCGGTAAACTGCGCGCCGGTGAACGTCGCGCCGTCGAGCCGGGCCCCTTTGAACTCGCACGCGACGCAGATTGCGCCGTCGAATGCCGCATCGCGCAGTACGGCATCGGCGAAGTTGGCGGCGATGAGTTTTGCGCCGCGGAAGGATGCGCCGGAGAGATCGGCAGATGAAAAATCCGTCCCGACGTACGTGGCGTTGGAAAAATCGGCGCCGGCCAGCCGCTCGCCGCCGAACTTGCATCCGGTACAGAGGCGCGGAACGTCGGCGCTTGCCGGCGACGAACCGAGGCAAACGGCAAATGCCGCGCAAAGCGCGAAGGACCGGCCGAGTTGCGCGGCGATCATCATCGGCGCACCGTTCGGCGCATCCGCGGTGTCGCCTCGGAATCTCTCGACCGCTTGCCGGCAAAAGGTGGCAACGAGCAGCGGGAAGCCGGACTGCGGACGGCGTAGGTAACAGCCCGTGGCTATGTCGCGGGGCCCATTTGCGCACGCAAGCGAGGCGGAGTTCGCGCGGCTCTTCGACTTCTACCGCATTCCTTGGCAGTATGAGCCCCGTACGTTTCCGATTTGCTGGAACGAACAGGGCGTCCCCGTCGAGTTTTTCACACCGGATTTTTATCTGCCGGAGTACGATCTCTACATTGAAGTTACCGTTGCAAAGCCGATTCGGAACTCGCGAAAGAACCGGAAACTGCGGTTACTTCGAACGAGTCACCCGCGGGTCAACGTCAAATTTTTTACGCGCCGCGACGTCGAGCGCGTTTTTGCACGCTGCGCTCGCGCGGTGGCCGTATGATCGGCGAGCCGCTCTTCGATGCGAACGCAATTGCGACGCGCGTCGCCCAGTTAGCAACCGAGATCTCGCGCGACTACGCCGGACTGACGCCGCTGCTCGTCGGACTCGCGAAGACGCCGTTCTTCACCGACCTCGCGGCGGCGATTTCGATTCCGTGCGAACTCGACGCCGTCGCGGTCAATCGCTACGGGGACGCACCCGGAATTGAGCTGGCAAAGGATGCCGTCGCCGCAATCGCGGGACGCCACGTGATCGTCGTAGACGCAACGATCGATACCGGCCTCACGTTGCAGTACGTTGTGAAACGACTCTTCGAGCGGAACCCCGCATCGCTGGCCGTCTGTGCGCTGCTCGACCGCCCCCACCGCCGCATCGCCGACGTCGAGGTGAAGTACCGGGCGTTCGAGGCCCCCGACGTATACCTCGTCGGCTACGGTCTCGACTATTTCGGACGCTATCGCGAACTGCCGGCCCTGTATGCCCACGGTACGTGGCCACGGTGAGCGTGTTGCGTCGTCTGACCGGTTTTGCCGCTCTGCTGGCGCTGCTCGTCGCCGCACTTCCAACGCCTGCGGCCGCCCTCGAGCTCCGCTCGATCGAGCAAGCCGCCGCCGACTATCGCAACTCTAATCAGCAGTTGCAAGACATGTTCCGTGCGGCGCTGCTCGACACGAGCAAACTCGCCGAGTACGCCTCCGACGGAACCGCCTACGTAAAGACCGGTGACATACCCGCCGAGTGGTTACGCGACGCCAGCGCGCAATCGCGACCGTACCTTTACTTTACCAAGGACGATCCCGACGTTCGCAAGGTACTTCAAGCGATCGTCGCGCGGATGGCTAAATACGTGCAGATCGATCCCTACGCCAACGCCTACACACTCGACTACCGCGTTTGGGAACAGAAATACGAACTCGATTCGTTGGCGTATCCGACAACACTCGCGTGGAGTTACTGGAAAACCACCGGCGACACGTCGATCTTTACGCCGGATTTCTCGAAGATGCTCGACGGCGTACTGGCGACGATGCAACGCGAACAAGATCATCCGCGCAACTCGCGCTACACGCACAAGGAACTCGCCAACGACGGTAAAGGCCGCCCCGTCGGCTACACCGGCATGATTTGGACCGGTTTCCGTCCGTCCGACGATGCATGTTACTACAATTTCCTGATTCCATCGGAGATGTTCGCCGTGGTCGCGCTCGGCGATATGGCCGAGATCGAGCGCGCCGTTTATCACAACGTCGTAAAAGCGCACGAAGCCAAAGCGCTGCGCGACGAAGTTCAGCGCGGAATTCAAACCTACGGGCTGGTGCTCGTGCCGAAGTACGGCTACGTTTACGCCTACGAAGTCGACGGCCTCGGTCACGCAATACTCACCGATGACGCCAACATTCCAAGCCTGCTTTCGGCGCCGTACATCGGCTACACCGTGCCGGGCGACCGCTACTACGACAACACGCGACGTTTTCTGCTTTCGCAAGACAACCCGTCATTCTATCAAGGGCAGCGTGCGCGCGGCATCGGCAGTTATCACACTCCCGATCATTGGGTCTGGCCGCTCGCGCTGATCGTCCAAGGCATGACGGCGACGACGTCGGCCGAAAAACAGGACGTGCTGACGCAACTGCTGGCGAGCGACCCCGGCGATCACCTCTTGCACGAATCGTTCAATCCCAACGACCCGCGCCAGTACACGCGGCAGGATTTCGGCTGGCCCAATGCGCTCTTCTCTGAGTTCGTGATGACGCAGTTCCAAGGCGTCGCCGCAATTCCGATGGGCGACACCGGCGACCTGGAGTTCCGGTCTGAATAGTTCCGGCTGTAAAGCCGACGTTATCGTAGGGATTCAGTGGGGCGACGAAGGGAAAGGGCGGATCGTCGATCTTTATGCCCGGGATTACGATGTCGTCGCGCGGTTCGGCGGCGGTGACAACGCCGGCCACTCCATCGTCGTGGGCGACACCGAAGTGGCGCTGCGCATCGTACCGTCGGGCGCACTCAATCCGCACGCCGAACTCTTCGTCGGCGGTGGGATGGTAGTGAATCCGGCAACGTTGCTCGGTGAAATCGAGCGGCTGGTGGAGCTCGGACTCGACATCGGCCGCGTGAAAGTTTCCGATCGCGCGCACGTCGTGCTGCCGCGTCACGTAGACGCCGACCGCGCGTCCGAAGCCGCGCGTGGTGACGCGAAGATCGGAACGACCGGTCGCGGAATCGGGCCGGCGTACGTAGATAAGGTCGCGCGCGCCGGCCTGCAGTTCGGCGAGTTCGTGCGCAACGGCGAAAGCGACGCGGCGCGACGCTTGGCGCCGCACGTGGTCGACGGCGTCGAGTACATTCACGAAAAACTTGCAAGCGGTAAACGGGTGCTCATCGAGGGCGCGCAGGGCTCGCTGCTCGACGTGGGTTACGGCACGTATCCATACGTTACCAGTTCGCATACGATTGCCGGCGGTGCGTGCATCGGTTTAGGTATCGGTCCGACCGCAATTGGCCGCGTGATCGGCGTGGTAAAGGCCTATAGCACGCGCGTAGGCGGCGGCCCGTTTCCGTCGGAATTAGACGACGAACGCGGCGAACGTTTGCGCCGGCAAGGCGGCGAATTCGGCACCGTTACGGGTCGCCCGCGGCGCTGCGGCTGGTTCGACGCCGTGGCGGCGCGCTACGCCGTTGCGCTCAACGATCTCAGTTCGGCAGTCATCACGAAACTCGACGTGCTCACGGGATTCGAAACGATCGGCATCGTCACCGACTACGTGCTCGACGGGAAGTCCGTCGGTTTTGCCCGCGCCGCGGAAGCCGGCATAGACGTGCGCGTCGAGGAACGTCCGGGCTGGAGCGAACCAATCGCGGAATGCCGGAAGATCGCGGATCTTCCGCCTGCCGCGCGCCAATACGTGCAACGCATTGAAGAACTGCTCGGCGTCCCTATCGAACTCGTTTCCGTCGGTCGCGAACGCACCCAACTGGCCCGCTAAGGGCCGTGACGATGGGCAAGACGCTCTAACACTCGTGCTCGATCCCTAGCGGCGAGTCGGCCGATCGTGATTCGACCGACAACGTGCGCAGGAAGCCGCATTTCGCCCTCCAGGCCGTGCTCGACCAGCGTCGATTTGCAGAAGGGTCCGCGCTGCGCTGCGTCGCGCGATGCAAGGCGGCATACGATTCCTGCGCGCGCGACGTTGCGCGATTGAAAGCCGCAATCGAGCGAAGCCTGCAAACGCCGTGGTTCGGCACGGCCGTCTGCAGCGGTGACGTGCGCCTGCAAGAAACGATCGTCGCGACGTCGGAGCGGGTCGCCCGCATGCGCGCTGAAGCGTCGGCCCAAGCGAAGGCCGCGTTCGAGGCAGCTCGCGAGGTTGCGATCGAGGCCGCACGCGCTCGCCGAGCCATCGAGATACTCCGCGACCGGCAGATTAGGGCCTTCGAGACCGCGCAGCGACGCGCCGAGGAACTCGAAATCGACGAGGTCGCGATTTTTCGCCAAAACGCTCGCCTCATACAATTTGACTAGTGACAGGTGCACGCATGCCCGGTACCCTGCCTTGGAAAGGTGGACATCGAGCATGCTTCTCACACAAAAAGCCTTCAGAACTCATCTGACCGCGGACCAGCGCGCGCTAATCGCCGCCCACTATCGGCTTACCGCGCCGCTACTTGCGCAATTCTTTTTCGGAACACCGTTCGTGTACAGCACGTATCCGGACGGACTGGGCGGACGCGTCATGCGGCACGGAGCGCTGCAGTCGGAGCGTCCGCACGGAGTCCCGACATGCAAAGTGCCGGGACCGCGCGGGACTCGCTACTACCTGGCTTTCGGCGAGGCGGCGCTGCGCTGGACGTTTGCGCACGCGCCAGCCGTCGAACTTCACGGCTGGGGGTGCACGCAAGCCGATCCCGAACGCGCGCGTTTTGCTCGCATTTTGTTGGAACGCAACGCTTGCCATCGTGCCCGGGTCGTTCTCGGCGCGACGATGCTCGGAATCTTACTGCGCGAAGCGAGTCTGCAAGCCGTGCCCGTGCTCGAAGGCACGGGCGATGTCGCGCTCTGGGTTCCGCTGAGCGGCGAGCCACGTTGCACCGAGGTACGGGCGTGGCTACGCGATTTTTGTGCCGGCGCGGTCGCATTGAATCCGGCTGCGTTCTCACTCGAAGCCACCGCGCCAGATCGCGATCGAATCAACCTTCGCGTTGGCTCGACCGTATCCGAAAACCACTCGGCGCTGCCTTATAGTCTGCACGGCGATCGCGAACTGCACGTGTGTACGCCGGTACTTTGGAGTGAGCTCCCCGCGAGTGCCGGCGATCTCTACACGGCGCGTACCTTTGCGCGTCGTCTAGCGATCGTCGGCGATTTATTTCGCGCGCAAGTCGATGCGATCGGGAATCAGATGCTCCCGAACTAAGGCGTGATTTCGAAGGCGGATCCTAGACCGATGCCGCGTCCCGGGCCACCAGCGGCAGTGCTGCCGTAGATGTTGCCGGCGCGATCCACATCTAGTGCGGTCGACGGCAACGCGCCGTCGCGGACGTTGTCCTTAAAGATGTGAAGGACGCGCTCCACCGACTTGCTGCCCGCAGCTTGTAATGTAAACGCGACGCCGCAGCCGCCGCCGTTATTGCAGTTCGTGTCGCCGCCGTTGGCGGTCGTTCCATAGAGTAATCCGGATGCGTCGATCGTCAGGCCGTCTTCCGGCAATCCGCCGTCGGCGCCGCCGGTAAACGTGTGCAGAACGGTTTCGGCGTAAGTACCGCTCGGCGATCGGCTGGCTTCGAAGACGAGTCCGCAGTTGCAGTTCACGTCGCCGCCGTCGCTCATCATCCCGTACGCGTTGCCGGCGGCGTCGAACACCGGACCGCCGGTCGGATTACGCCCCTGCGCAAATGAGTTGTTTCCGAGCAGAATCAGTTGCTTGTAGTGCCAGCGCGATCCCGAACGAGCCATTTCGTATATGTTTTCAGCCATCCCGTAAATGTGTCCGGCTGAGTCGATCGTGAGATCGCCCTTCGGGAACACGCCGCCGAGCCGCACGCGTTGGAACGCGTGCAAGACGTGAATGTTCCAAAATGTGCGGCTCGTCGGCTTTAGTTGGAAGAAGACGCCGTCGCCCTCGCCTTCGGTATAACACGAGTAGGTGCCGCCGCCGCAAATTGCCGTGCCGTACAAATTCCCGAGTGAGTCGAGCACGACGCTTCCGGCCGGATTTCCGCCATCGGTACCGCCGGAGAATACGTGCAGCGTCCGTTTTTTCCACGTACCCTTCTTACGCACGAGTTCGAAGGCGGTTCCGCATCCGTGATACGCCCAAAACAGCGGAACGCAACCGTGGTTGCCTCCCGCCATCGTTACGCCGTAGACATTGCCGTTGCCGTCGAGCGTTACCGTGCCCCAGGGGCCGGCGCCATCCCCGAGATCTTTGAAACTGTAGAGAACGCGCTCGCTCCAGCTGCTACCGGTTGGCGTGAGTTCGTACACCGTACCGCACCCGGTAATCGTGCCGCGAAACTCACACGTTCCACTGCCTCCGGTATTGGTTGCGCCGTAGAGATTGCCGGCCGCGTCGATCGTGAGACGACCGGTGATGGGCAGCGCGCCGTCGGGGCGGCCGGAGAAAAAGTGGAGGATCCGTTCAGAAGGGCCGTGCACTCCGAGCACGTCGTTTGCGGAAGCTTGCATGCTCATGCCACCGGCTTGATAAAGATTCGAACAGCCGGCGAGCACGGTTGCAAAGAGAACCGGTAGCAACGCTTTCATGCCCGACCTTCCGTTCGGCGTGTTGTTACAACGCGTTTACGGCGAGGGCGTAGGCGACGGATTCGGCGATGCGGGCGGCGAGCCCGACGATGCGGGCGATGGCGAGGGCGTCGGGGTTGTCCCCGGCGGATACTGGAAGCCGTAAAGCGCCAGCAGCCAGATTTGTCCGCGTTTCACCGTTACGCGTGGGGTTGCGAACGTAAACGCGACGGTCGTATCGCCGACGGTATCCTTCATGTACGTCGCGAGATATTGATCGGTGCGTTTTCCGCGTATGGCGGTTTCGTTGTAGAGTTGAATGGCGAAGGAGCGCGTCGCAATCTGTGGCTTCGGCAGCGTGAAGGTGATGGCCGCGAGACCGTTGAGCGCAAAATCGGTGTCGCTTTGCAAGCGAACTGAAGCCAAGGGCGTGATGCGCAGCAAACGCGGATCGGGATTCGTCATCGACGGAACGTCTTTGGGCAACGGTTCCATCTGCAGCGTAATCGTTCCAGGCGGCGTCGGTGATGCGCTGGTAGAGTCGCCCGAATCGTCGCCGCTTCCGTCCGAGCCGCTCGCCGATGCATTGGGCGACGGTGTCGGGGTGGGTGTCGGTTTCGGCGTTGGCTTAGACGTTTGCCCAGGCGACGGCGGCGGCGACGGCGTCGGCATGTTGAAACTCAGCGTACACGTGAACTGCTGAAAAGTCGGGCACTTCACGCCGTTTGGCGCGTCGCCGACCGCAAACTGCGATTGATTGGGTGCCAGTGTCGCGCCGGGTTGCGTGAGCTCCGCCTGACCGTTGGCGCCGATCGTCGGGCCTTGCATCTCGCCGGTCGACATTGGGCCGGGCTGCGAAACCGGCGGTCCCATCATGCCAGGCATGCCACCGCCGCTGTCGAGTCCGCCGCCTTGGCAGGCTGCCATCGCAAGCGCGACGGCCGCGAATGCAACGCGTACGTCAAACTTCATTCGCACGTTATTTTTTTGCCTCGACACGAGCGCGGAGTTCTTCGGCAAACGCGTTAACCGTCAGCGTGCGCTTTTCGTCCACGCCGCGCTCGTTAACGTTTACCGTGCCGTCGGCGGCCTCTTGTTTACCGGCAACCAAGATGTAAGGAACCTTCTGTGTTTTCCAGTGGCGAATTTTGTAGCCGAGCTTCTCGTTGCTTTCGTCAACCTCGACGCGATACCCCATCTCGCGCAAGCGAGCGCCGGTTTCGTGCGCGTAGGCCTGCTGATGTTCGGAAATCGAAACGACGACCGCTTGTACTGGCGCCAGCCAGGTGGGGAATGCGCCCGCAAAATGCTCGATCGCGATCCCGAAGAAGCGCTCGAGTGACCCGGCGAGCGCCCGGTGAATCATCACTGGCGCGTGATCGTGCCCGTCGCTTCCGCGATAATTCAGATCGAAACGCTCCGGCAGCAGAAAATCCACCTGCACCGTACCGAGTTGCCATTTCCGCCCGATTGCGTCGCGCAGGTTGATATCGAGTTTCGGTCCATAAAACGCGCCGCCGCCCGGATCGACGGTATGCGCTAAGCCAAAGCGCTCGAGAGCGAGACGAATCGCTTGCTCGGCCACCGGATCGGTTTGGCCACGCAGTCGATCGTCACGTGTCGAAAGCACGTACTCGAACTCGCTGAAGCCGAAGGCGTTCATCAAACGAATCGCTTCATCGAGCGTTTGTTCGAACTCACCCTGCAGTTGCTCGGGCGTACAAAAGATGTGCGCGTCGTCTTGCGTAAAACCACGAACGCGCGTGAGCCCCTGCACAACGCCTGAGCGCTCGTAGCGATACACCGTGCCGAACTCGCTGTAACGCACCGGCAACTCGCGATAACTGTGCATGCGGCTACGATAGATCAGGATGTGGCCGGGGCAGTTCATCGGCTTAAGCCGGAAGCGCTGTTCCTCGACTTCCAGCGGGCCGAACATGTTCTCGCCGAAATTTTCCAGATGGCCGGAAATCGCGTAGAGCTTCTCACTAACGACGTGCGGGGTTACGACGGGTTGGTAGCCGCGCTCGCGCAATCCTTGACGAATGAAATCCTCGATCAGCCCGCGCACGACGGCGCCCTTGGGGTGCCAAAAAACAAGCCCGGCGCCGGCATCTTCCTCGATCGAGTAGAGATCGAGTTCGGCACCCAACTTGCGATGATCGCGCTTAAGCGCTTCCTCTAGTTGGGCCAGATACGAGTCGAGGTCGGCGTGGTCGTACCAGGCCGTTCCGTAAATTCGCTGGAGCATGGGCTTGCGCTCGTCGCCCCGCCAATAGGCTCCGGCGACGCTCGTGAGTTTGAGCGCGCCGATCTCGCCCGTCGACTCGGCATGTCCGCCGCGGCACAGGTCGGTAAACTCGCCGATGGTATAGAGCGTGATCGGCTCCCCCTCCGGGATTTCGGTAGCAATCTCCACCTTATAGGGATTGTCCCTGAAAACGCTGAGCGCTTCAGCGCGACTAACCGTCTGCCCGGTCATCGGGTAATCGGCGGCCACGATCTCCCGCATGCGCGCCTCCAGGCGCGTCAAGTCTTCTGGCGTGAACGGCTCCGGGCGGTCGAAATCGTAGTAGAACCCGTTTTCGATCGCCGGCCCAATAGTCGGTTTGGCCTCAGGAAAAAGATCCTGAACCGCATGGGCGAGTACGTGGGCGGCCGTGTGGCGGAGATCGGGCAGCGGCGTCTTGATTTGGCGCTCGGGCATAGAGCACGCGCTTTTCGGCGGTCCCGGGTCTAGGGGCCTTCGCGGCGCCGGGCGCGCGGCTTAAGCCCTTCCCTATGCGTCCTTAATCTATTCTTATTCTACGGACCTGAGAATGAGGGCATGCGAAAGACTTTCACCTTCGCCTTCGTGGCGCTTTTTGTTACCATCGTCCCGGCGCTCGCGGCGACGCAACTCACCGGCGCCGGGTCGACATGGGACTATCCATATTTCTCCAAGGCCTTCTACGAATACAGCAAGAGCCACGGCGACGTGCAAGTGAACTACCAGTCGATCGGCAGCGGCGGCGGCATCGCGCAGTTCACTCAGCGTACCGTCGATTTCGGGGCGACCGACGTGCCGATGAACGCCGGCGAAATCAAAGCCGCCGAAGCTTCCGGCGGACCCGTGCTGCAAGCGCCCGTCGTGCTGGGCGGCGTTTCGGTCATCTACAACGTTCCCGGCATTGCCAGCGGCCTCCATCTCACGCCCGGCGTTCTGGCCAATATCTTTCTTGGAAAGATCGCCAACTGGAACGATCCGCAAATCGTCAAACTCAACGCCGGCACGAAACTGCCGAACACACCGATCGTCGTGGTGCACCGCTCCGACGGATCCGGAACGACGTACATCTTCACCGATTATTTGAGCAGCGTTTCGGCCGATTGGAAAAGCAAGGTCGGCACCGGCAAGAGCGTCACGTGGCCTGCGCCGAGCGCTATCGGCGGTAAGGGCAGCGAGGGGCTTGCCGGGCAAGTCAGCAATAATCCCGGTGCGATCGGCTACGTCGAACTCGCGTACGCGATTCAGAATAAGATTCCGCAGGCAACGTTGCAAAACGCTGCCGGGAAGTACATCTCGGATGCGCCCGGCGGCGTGCGCGCTGCGGCCGCTTCGAAGCCGGAGTTGACGCCGACGAACTTCTCGATCGTCAACGCGAAGTGCGCGACCTGTTATCCGATCGCCGGATATAGTTGGGTCGTGGTTTATCAGAACCCGCAGGACAAATCCAAAGCGAAGACGCTGCAGGAAATCCTGACGTGGCTTACCGGCGGCGACGCGCAGAAGATCGCCGGCAGTCTCGACTACGTTCCGTTGCCGGAGAACGTTCAACAAATCGCGCACAATACGCTCGCAAAGATGCACGTATAGCGCGTAGCGTCCGCATGAAGGTAGGAAGCGCCTCGATCGTGTATTGGGGCGTTTCTTATACTCGGCATCGGGAGCCATGAAGAGCCGAAACTATGCCGCGATCGCGGCGGCGGATCGAATCTTTCTACTGGTGGTTTACGCCGCCGCAGTGCTCTTCGTACTGCTCGTGGCGATGCTGTTCGTCGAGTTGGTTCACGGATCGTGGCCTTCGATCCAAGCCTTCAAACTGAAGTTTCTCTGGACGTCGGAGTGGAATCCGGTCACTGGTCAGTTCGGCGCGCTGCCGCTGATCTACGGAACGATCGTCAGCTCGCTGATCGCCATCGTCTTAGCCGGCGTGGTCGGCATCCTCGCAGCCGCCTATCTCGCCGAATTCGCGCCGCTGTGGATCGCCCGGCCGTTGGGTTTCATCATCGAGTTGCTGGCCGCAGTTCCGAGCGTCGTCTTCGGCTTGTGGGGTCTGTTCGTGCTCGCCCCGTTCGTGCGTAACGCACTCGGGCCGTTCTTGCAAAAGACGCTCGGTTTCTTGCCGATATTTCAAGGCACGATCAGCGGCGTGGGCATGCTGACCGCCGGCTTGATTCTTGCGCTGATGGTCTTGCCGACAGTCACTGCGATCAGCCGCGAAGTGATCGTCGCGATCGGCTCCGATCTGCGCGAAGCATCGATGTCGCTCGGTGCAACCAAATGGGAGACGGTAGCGCGCGTCGTGCTGCCGGCATCGCGCGTCGGCATCTTCGGTGCGATCGTGCTCGCGCTCGGGCGGGCGCTCGGCGAAACCATTGCCACGACGATGGTGATCGGCAATCGTCCGGAGATCGCCACATCGCTGTTTGCGCCATCGTACACGCTGGCGAGCGTGATCGCCAACGAATTCAGTGAAGCCAACGGCGCAGTATACATCAGCGCGCTGATCGAACTCGGTCTGCTGCTGTTTATCGTGAGTTTCATCGTCAACGCGATGGCGCGTTTGCTGCTGTGGGCCGTGTTGCGGGAGCGGCACTAACGTGACCGCAGCGGAAGGGGTGCCGTCGCGAGATCGCGTTGGGGTGCGCCACGCGCTGAGTTTTGCCGGCACGTTCGCGACGGCGGCGTGCGCTTCGATCGGCGCGATCGCGCTGCTGCTGATTCTCGGCTACGTCGCACTTCAGGGAATACGCGCCTTCAACTGGGCCTTTCTCACGCAACTGCCGGTGCCGGTCGGCGAACCCGGAGGCGGCGTCGCTAACGGCATCGTCGGAACGATCGTTACGGTCGGTCTGGCAGTCGTCATCGCGACGCCGCTGGGACTGCTCTCCGGACTGTTCTTGGCGCTCTTCGGCCGCGGCTGGTTTCCCGAAGCCGTGCGCTTTCTCTCCGACGTCGTGTCGGGAATTCCGAGCATCGCCATCGGTCTGTTCGCGTACACGTTGCTGGTAGCGCCGTTCCGCCATTTTTCCGCGATCTCGGCGTCGTTTGCATTTGCGTTGCTGATGCTGCCGTTGATTTTGCGCACTTCGGAAGAAGCGGTACGCAGCGTGCCGCGTGCGATTCGCGAAGGCGCGCTCGCGCTCGGACTCTCAGAGTTCGCGTCGACGATGCGCATCGTCTTACCGGCCGCGCGTCCGGCGATCATCACCGGATTGCTGCTCGCAATTGCGCGCGTTACCGGCGAGACGGCACCGTTGCTATTCACCGCCTTTGGCAGCCAGTTCTGGGAGCTCAACCCGACGCAACCCATGGCGCAACTACCGCTGCAAGTCTTCACGTACGCGATCTCGCCGTATCAGAGTTGGCACCAACAGGCGTGGGCCGGAGCACTGCTGCTGATTCTTGCCGTACTCGTCCTCAACGTTATGGCGCGCCTCGTGCTGTCGCCGAAAGGCCGCCGATGAGCACCGCTGTTACTTCCGACGACGCGCAAGCCGCGGCGCCGTTGCGCGTCGAGAATCTCAGCGCATTTTACGGTCAGCGGTGCGCCGTTGCCGGCGTAACGATGGCATTTCGCGCGAATGCGGTGACCGCGTTGATGGGGCCGTCGGGCTGCGGCAAGACGACGATCTTGCGTTGTCTCAACCGGATCCACGAGATCGCGCCGGGGGCGTACGCGGTCGGACAGGTGCTACTCGACGGTGAAGACGTCTACGATTCGAACATTAGCGTCATCGAGTTGCGGCGTCGCGTCGGGATGGTCTTTCAGCGGCCCAATCCGTTCCCAACGTTGTCGATCGCCGGCAACGTCGTCGCCGGCTTGAACCGCCAGATGTCGCGCAGCCAGAAACTGGAAGTCGCGGAAAAAGCATTACGTGGCGCAGCGCTATGGGACGAAGTCAAGGATAAGCTCCAGCAACCGGCGACGGCGCTCTCCGGTGGTCAGCAGCAGCGGCTCTGCATTGCGCGCGCACTCGCCGTGGAACCCGAAGTGCTCCTCATGGACGAACCGACGTCGTCGCTCGATCCGATCTCGACGCTCAGCATCGAAGAGTTGATGTCGGCGCTCTCCGACAGGTTTGCACTCGTCGTCGTCACCCATAACATGCAGCAGGCGGCGCGCATCTCCGACTATTCCGCCTTCATGCTCGCCGACGAACAGGGCGTTGGCCGTCTCGTCGAAATGGACGAAACGGCGAAAATTTTTACCAAGCCGTCCGACCGCCGCACCGAAGATTACATCACCGGCCGCTTCGGCTAGCGTGCCTATTCTTGCGTCATCGCGCCGGCCGCGGTGCTGCCCGTCACCGCCTGGGCTGCACCGTTTTGACCTTCATCACGGGACGAGGCTAACGGATGCGCCGAACGGCTCTAGCGGTGCGTTCTTCAACGTTTTTACCGGAAGGCCGCCGGTGGGATAGGCCCAATAGTCGACGCGATTTTTGCACGAGAGATTTCCGCCCACGACGATCGTGCCTTGCGTGCCGTTGACCGGTGTGTTGGCGGTGCCGACGACGAACGGCTGAACGACGTCGACGTCGCTGCCGTTACATGTGTCGTTGAGAATCGTTTGCCCCACGCGGAAAAGCCCGCCACACGGTTCCAGCAACGTTTGATAAATCGCGGTCAAGCGATTCCCGTTGTACTCTTGATCGGCAAGCGTTAGGTATTCGCCGTCCCACATCGTGCCGGCGGGGAAACCGATCGAGAAGTTGTCGAACGGCGTGTTGTCGGCTCGCAGCGTGCCAAGCAACTCGCACGCACCGCCCGAAGCGTTGGTTTCCGCGACGAGACCGGTGGGCGGCCCGAACCCTGGCGGCCACAAGTAGTAGCAGTCTTGCGGATTGGAATAGTTCGCCGGCGTTCCCGACGCGTTCGTCCATACCTGAAGGTCGCCGGCTCCTCCCGGAGTCGTGATATTCGTGACGTACAGGTCGTTTGCCGAGTCGAACGCGCAACCGATGGCATTGCCATTCGTGGCAAGCGTCGTTACGGGCCGCGTGCCACCGTGAGCGTACTGCACGACCGAGTGACCAGAATAGTTGACGATCCACACGTTACCCTTAGCATCGACGCACTGACCGTAGGGACCGTGAAATCCCGTGAGTTTGCCCGCTTGGGCGCCCGTCTTGTAATTGTAAACGTACACGTCGTTGGTGTGGTGGTCGGAAACGTAAAGCAGCGCTCGAATCGCGCGCGCGCCTGGAAGCATCCACGAGCGTCCGCGGTCGGGCGCTTGCAGCGTCGCGCGATAGTGGCGTACAGGCTGGAAGACGCCGTTTTCGAACGGGCGAATCGGAAGGTGGATACCGCTCGACGGCAACGCACCGCCCCCGGCGCATCCGGAAATGACGATCGCCGATGCGAGGCCGAGAACGTGGCAGCGACGCCTAAAAATGCTGACCATTGGATAACGCGATTCCCTGCGTGCCGTAGCCGCTGTACAGTTCTTGCGTAAGATTGGGCGTTTTCAGTGGGAATGCTGCGGTGTATAGGTTGCCGGTCAGCGTTGAAACGAAGATCCGGTTCTGGCGATTCGTTATCGCAATTTCGACGGGCGTATGAGCAACCGGAATTGCCTGGTCCGGGCTCTTGCTGCCGCGCGCAAACTCGGCGATGCGATTCAGTCGTCCGGTCTCCACGACGAGAATCGCGCCCGTGCGCGTGACCACGAGACCTTGCGGCTCGTCGAGGCGCATGCCGATCGTTTGTCCCATCACGTGATTCGGTGCGAACTTCTCAATGCTGGCATTTCCTTGGGCGGTGCGATAGGCCACGTATAGGTTGCCGGATCGGTCGAAATCGATGCCATCGGCCTCGATACCGTTGGTGTCGAGAACCTTTGTTTGGTTTGGATTTGCTCCGACGTATTCGATGACCGCCCCGTCGCCGGAGTTCGTGACAAACAAATTGCCGCCGCTATCGACAACGCTATAGAGTGGGCGATTGAGGCTTTGGGAGTACGTCGCTGACGGTGCGATCGCTCCGGCCCGGTACATCGTGACCGTACTGTTTCCGTAGTTAACGACGTAGAGGTTGCCGCGCGCATCGGTGTTGAGGCCGTAGGGGTCGCTGACGCCGTTACCGATCGCATAAATCGGCACCGAGTTCGGCGCTTCCGGAAAGACCCATACCTCGCCGCCCGCGGCAACGTAGATAACGGGCCGGATGCGTGCGCTTTGGCGTGCCGTCTCAGGCGCTGCGACGATCCGAAGCGGCGTGCCTGCGGGCGCGGTGCATCCAGCGGTCAAAACCGCAACGCACGCGACAAATACGCAAAGACTGCACTGTAACGGCTTGTTCGCGCCAGTCACGGTTGCAGCACGAACACCGTGCCCGCGCCGCCGGGCTCGCTGCCGCCGATCATCGTGACGCCGTAGAGCGCACCGCCGCCTCCGACTAATAAACCGGAATTCGGATAGAGTCCCCGCGGTGCACCATCGAAACGCCGAAGGATCCGTTCGCCGAACGCGCCGTGCGCTTGTGGCACGAGTTCGAAGGCGATTCCGGCGTTGCGAATCGCGCCGCCGTATTGGGTTGTGCCGAATAGCCGGCCGGCAACGCCAAGCGCGAGCGCCGACAGCGGATAACTGCCGTCGGTGCCGCCGTTGAATAACGCGCTCTGAGCCGGCGCCGCGCGAGAATGCAAAAGCTGCGCCGGAGTTCGCAGCGCCGCCGTACTGGCCGATACCGTAAAAATCGCCATTGGCTGCGATCCTCAGTCCGGCAAACGCATTGGCGGCGTCGTTGGGCGCACCTGAGAACGCGTACAACGTTTTGAACGATGCGTTGTGGCCGGAATGCAGCGCGTAAATGACGCCGCAGCCGCCGTTGATCGGAGCGCCTCCGCACGACGGATTGCCGCCGCCGGTCGCCGCCGTGCCGTAGAGGACACCGCCGCCACCGACGATTGGCGGAGAACCGGGGGTCGCGCCGTCGCTGCTGCCGGTAAAGCGATGCAGCACGCGTTCGGTGTATCCCGATCCCGATTTCTTCAGCGCATAGATCGTCCCGCATCCATTCGAGCCGCATCCGTGCGTGCCACCGAGCAGCGTCGCACCGAACAGCGTGCCGTCCTTCGCAAGCGTCACCGTTGCGATAGGTGCGTAGCCGTCTAGGCCGCCCGCAAAGCGATATAGCACCGATTCGCGATACACCGATCCCGACGGCGCCAGTTCGAAAACGATACCGCCTCCGTTACCGCCGCCGCCGTACTCGGCGGTACCGAAGATCTCCCCCGCTGTATCGATTGCGACGCCGTTTGCCGGGCCGAATCCGTCGCCCGATCCGGGACCCTGAAACGCGTAGATCACGCGTTCTGCGTAGCCACTGCCGCTCGGCGTCAGTTTGAAGACCGTACCGCAACCGCCGTAACACGGACCGCCGCCGCCGAACGAGGTCGTGCCGTACAGTGCGCCGGACGCATCGCTAACCAACGTGCCCGCCGGAGTCCCGCCGTCGCTGCCGGTACGAAACGTGTACAGCACACGTTCGACGTAGCCGTGATTTACGATTGCCTCGGCCGGCGCGCCCGGAAGCGGCAGCGCACTCGTATTGGTTCCGCCGCCGCAACCCGCCAACGCAACTCCGATAATGCAAAGGGCTAGGGCCGCGCGACGATTCGCCATTGCTCCACCTCGCATACGCGCAAACCGGAACCTTCCGCCCGGCGGCGAATGCACCTTGCCCTCAAGAGGAGGCTATTCGTGTTTGAAGGACGGGTTGCAATCGTTACCGGCGGCACGCGCGGAATCGGCGCGGCGATCACGCGCATGTTGGCAGACGAGGGCGCGGCAGTTGGGGCCGGCTATAGCCGCGGAAAAGAAAGCGCCGAAAAGTTCCGCGACGAGATGGTCGCTAACGGCGCCAAACTTTCGATCCATCAAGGCCGCGTGGACGACGCCGACGATTGTAACCGCGTCGTGAAAGAAGTGCTCGACGAATACGGTCGCGTCGACTACTTGGTGAACAACGCCGGAATCACCATCGACAAAACGATGCGCAGGATGTCGGTCGAAGATTGGCGCCAAGTCATCAACGTCAATCTTTCGGGGGCGTTCCAGATGACCAAAGCCGTGCTCGAACACATGATCGAGCGCGGTTCCGGACGCCTCGTAATGATTAGTTCGGTCATCGGCGAAACCGGCAACGTCGGGCAGGCGAACTACGCCGCCTCGAAGGCCGGCCTCTTCGGATTCACCAAGAGCCTCGCGCTCGAAATGGCGCAAAAGGGCATCACGGTCAACAGCGTCGCGCCCGGATTCATCGCCACCGAAATGGTCTCGGCCATTCCCGAGGCTGTCCTGGCAAAAGTGATCGAGCGAATTCCTCAGCGCCGGCTTGGAAAACCCGAAGAAGTCGCTCGTGTCGTGCGCTTCTTATTGGAAGACGACGCCAGCTACATCACCGGCGCCGTCTTTCACGTCAATGGCGGCCTCGATATGTAGCGTTATTCGGAATCGGGCGGTCGCGTGTCCGGCCGCCGGGTTAGGAAGAATGACGGCGGCTTAGGCGCCTTGATCGGCACGAACTTGCGCGGCGGTTTGTTGAAGTCGAAGCAGTCGCCGGCGGGTGAGTTGGCACGAGCATCGGCTTTTGCTAACCTTCCCAACCCGAAGACGTCTTCGGCAAAATGCAGCACGCTGCCGGTTTCGTACTCGACGTGCGAAACGTAATCTTGCTTCGCGTACGGTGAAATGACGAGCAGCGGCACGCGGAAGCCGTTGCCGTCGTAATCCTTGTGCGGTGGCGGAACGTGATCGTAGAGCCCACCCCAGTCGTCCCACATGACGAAAATGACCGTCGAATCCCAAAATTTGCTTTGCCCGACCGCGTTCACGAGCGAAGTCACCCACGAAGGTCCGTAGCCGCCCCCGCAGTTCACGTGGTCGGACTCTTCACACGTCGGCGTGATCCACGTCATGTTCGCCAGCGTCCCCTTGCCGACGTCGGTGATGAACTGCTTCTGCGGCGTAATGACGTCCTTTGCCCAATCCGGGCCGAAACGAATGTGCCGCACGGCCTGGTATCCTGACCATACGTAGTCGCCATAATCGTTGATATCGCTGGAGTAGAAGCGCCAGCTTAGCCCGGCGTTATCGAGTTCATCGCCGAGCGTCTGATAATCGAAGCATGCTTGCTGGTAGCCGCCAATCGTCCGCTGCTTCGTAATCACCGGCACCTGATCGCTCTTGCCCCCGTCGCAGCCCCAGTATCCCCCGGGCAGGTCGACGCTGGATTGTGCTTGCGCCGCGATTACGTACTGATGCGAAACGAAACTCTCGTCGAGATGCGACTGAAACATCCGATCGGCGAGCACCCATTCGTGCGCCATGTCGAAGTACGGTTTTGACTCGCTGTGCGGGACGTAGACGTATTCGGGATTCTTGGGTCCGCCAAAGTTCTGCTCGTTATTGAATCCGTCGTTGCGGCATTGCGTACCGGGCAATTTGCCCGTGCCGTCGCAGTCGGTAGTGAACGCGGTCAAGTCGTGGTAGAGGAAATATTGCGTCGCCAGGCTCACCGGCTGCAGCGTGATGGTCTGGCCCTTCGAGTTCTTGCCGCTTGGAACGGTGTCGGCTCCCGGATAGCCTTGGAACAAATTGTCGAACGAGCGATTTTCTTGGATAATGAAGACGACGTGCTGAATCTTATTCGAACTTGCCGCGAACTTGGCGAGATACGGCGACGCGCCGTGCGCGCTCGACATCGGCGAGATCGGGCCGTTACAGGCCGCAAGGGCAAACACAAGGATCGGTACGAGGCGTTTAATCATGCGCGGACCCTTCAAGAGAAGCAGAAGAAGCGATCGCAATTTTTCGGCATTTCGACAGACGGTCCTCGGGAGTGTAGCCGAGCGGAGTTGGCGAAGTGCTCGCTAACGAAAAGGAGGGTGAAATGAGTCGTTTTACACCAGCGGCGTTGTTCGTCGCTCTCGCGGTCATTGGTTGCAGCGCGCCCGGTTCTCCCGGATTTGGAAACGGCGCGTCGTTTGGGCCGTCCCATCGAGCGCCTGCTCCGGCGATTAAGGGAACCTTTACCGAATATACGGTTCCCACCGCGAACAGCCGGCCGAATCAAATTGCCTTAGGCCCGGACGGCGCCATGTGGTTTACGCAATCTCATGCCAATCAGATCGGGCGCGTCGATAGCTCCGGGAAATTCAGTTCGTTCAAGGTTCCGACCGCGAAGAGCCAACCGGTCGGCATCGTTGCCGGTCCCGACGGCGCGGTGTGGTTCACGGAAATGGCCGTCGGTAAGATCGGACGGATCACGACCACCGGAAGTTTTAACGAATATAAGATTCACGCCGCGAAGCCGCTGCCCAATTCGGGACCGTATTACATTACGACCGGACCGGACGGCGCGTTGTGGTTCACCCAATATCATGCCAACCAACTCGGGCGCATGACGACCAGCGGACAAAACACGAACTACCTTTTCTCAAAACCTATGACGCTCGCGGCCGGCATTTGCAACGGGCCGGGCGCTTTTTTGTGGGTGGCGGAGTCCGGGCGCAAGCGCATTGCGAAAATCATCAACCATGGCGGCATCTTAGAGTATCAAGTGCAGAACGGCAGCGTGCCACAAGACGTTACGGAAGGTTCCGACGGGAATTTGTGGTTTACCGATTCGGGGAACAACGCAATCGTGCGTATGCGCAACGGCAACACGCTCTATTACACGATTCCGACCGCGGCGAGCATGCCGATCGGCATCGCGTCGGGACCTGACAGCGCGCTGTGGTTTGCCGAGAGTGCGGTTGGGAAGATTGGGGAAATGACGACGACCGGCTCGTTCACCGAATACGTCATTCCGAGCAGCGGTAGCGGCGTGCTCAGCGTTGCCGCCGATTCTAGCGGCGGCCTGTGGTTTACCGAACCGAATACGAACAAGATCGGCCGTCTGCAATAACCGATACGTCACAAACTGGAGTTGGGCGATGAAAACAGTTGACGTGCTGCGCGGCGCGGCCGTTCCAACGCTTCTTGCGTTGTCGTTTCTCGGCTGCGGCCAAGCTGGAACGCTGCCTGCCGGGCAGCAAACGGCAGCGCTGGAAAGCAACGTCAAAGGCCGTGCGACGGGTCCGCATGCAAGCAGCGTCGTCGTCGTCATCATGGAAAACCGCGACTACGATTTGGTCATCGGCACCTCGCAGGCGCCTTACATCAACAAAACCCTCGTGCCGGAAGCGGCACTCATGACCGATAGCCACGCGATCGGTCATCCTAGTCAGCCAAACTACCTCGCGCTCCTTTCCGGCTCGACCCAAGGCATCACCGACGATTCCTGTCCGCACACGTTTTCGACCACGAACGTCGGCGCCGAACTGCTCGCCGCCGGATTGACCTTCGACGGATATTCGGAATCGATGCCGAGTAACGGCTACACCGGTTGCACGTCGGGCGAATACGCGCGCAAGCACAACCCGTGGGTGAACTTTACGAACGTCCCGGCGGCGTCGAATCTCGTCTATCACAGATTCCCATCCTCGCCGCCGACGCTGGCGATCGTAGTTCCCAACCTATGTCACGATATGCACGATTGCAGCACCAAAACCGGCGATAACTGGCTGAAGGGGCACCTTCCGCCGATACTGTCGTACAATGAAAGTCATAACGGCCTGTTGATCCTCACCTGGGACGAAGCCGATCCCGACAACAACGGGCAGAACCAAATCGCCACGCTATTGATCGGGCCGACGGTCAAGCCGGGCAAATACGCGCAGAACGTGAACCATTACGCAGTACTGCACACGATCGAAACGATTACCGGCGTGGCCTGCACGGCGAACGCATGCCAGGCGCCGCTGCTGCAGAACATGTGGAAGTAATTCGTCGGCTGCTGGCGGGGCTTGCAGTAGTTCTCGCAACGGCCGCTCCCGCCCAAACCGCTGCGCCGCTTGCACCGGCGCTCGGATTACACGTCCACGCGTGCACGCAGGGAAAGGCGCGCGTCGCCGGCGAGTGCGGCACGTTCGGCGTCTATGAAAATCGCGCGGCCGCTAGCGGCCGCATCATCGCGCTGCGCGTCGCCGTGCTCAAAGCGAAGCGTCCAACCGGCAAGGCGATATTCTTCATCGCGGGCGGTCCGGGCGAGAGTTCCGTGCAGTTTGCGCCCGATATCGCGGACGGCAACTTCGAGAAGGGCCTGACTACGCTGCGCGATTCCTACGACATCGTATTCGTGGACGAACGCGGCATGGGCGACTCGAATCCCTCGCGGTGCGACGCTGTCCCACGCGGTGATCCGGCTGCCTATTTCGGTCAGATATTTCCAGCGAAACTTTACGCGGCATGCCGTCAACGCTACTCCGCGGTGGGAGATCCCAACTTCTACAACACCGCCAACGCCGTTGACGACCTTGATGACATTCGCGCCGCATTGGGATATTCGCGCATCGTGTTGAGCGGTGGTTCCTACGGCACCTATACCTCGCTCATCTACGTTCGCCGCCACCCGGAACACGTCGAAAGCGCATTGCTTAACAGCGCCTCACCACCGCACTTCGGGGCGCTTCCCGGAGAGCCGGCCGGTGCGCAAGTCGCCCTCGACGATTTGATCGCGCGCTGCCGCCGTGACGGGTTTTGCTCGAGTCACTTTCCGCAGTTCGCCGCGCACTTCTACGCAGTGCTTGGGCGCTTCAAAGGCGGCTTTTGGGACGTCCGCCTGCCGAACGTTCGCACGAAAACGACGCAGGTCGTCCCGCTGGCAAAGCAAGTCTTCGTGGACGAATTGCGCCACGTGCTGTATGACCCCGATGCCGCTGCGAATTTGCCGTTCGTCGTCGAACGCGCATATCGCGGCGATACCGAGCCGTTGGCGCGCATGATGAACATCACGATGGTCGGACTCGCCGACGACCTCGACATGGGTGCGTTCCTGTCGTACACGTGCGCCGAGGAAATTCCGTTTCTGAGCGAGGGAGCGATCGCGGCGGCGGCCGCCCACTCATATGCCGGCGACCTGCGCATCCGCGCCCAGCAGCAGGCGTGTGCGAACTGGAAGGTGGCCGCGATGCCGGCCAGTTTTAACGACCCGGTGCGCAGCGCCATCCCGATGCTGGTTATCTCCGGATCGGACGATCCTGCGACGCCTCCGCGCTACGCTACCGAAGCGCTTGCGTATCTTCCTAATGCGCGGCAGTTAATCGTTAAAGGCGCGGGGCACGTCCCTGAAAGTCCGTGTATCGATGCCTTGACCGTTGAGTTCGTCCGCGCCGGTTCCGCGCGAGATCTCGATCTCGCCAAATGCGCCGCCGTTCCGTTTAAGCTGCCGCCGTTCAAAGACTCAACCGCCGGCTGGCCCCAACTTTAATCCCAACCTCGTGTCACCCTGAGCGGAGCGATCCTGCGCGAGCGCAGTGAGTCGAAGGAGAGCGCAGTCGAAGGGCCGTCTTACGGATTCTGAAGCGGCGATGCAGCGACCCCAATAGGCCGCGTCAACCCGGTGATCGTGACGAATGGGTTGGAGTGATCCCGTTTGAAGCCCTCAACCTTCCAATCGATGTTATTGACTTGAAACAATTCGGCTGGCTGGACGAACGTGTTGAATGTCGGCTGGTCGAAGCCGCTCGTGATGGTGCGAAACGGAGCCGTCTGACCTTTCTTGTACACCGCGACGTCGTTGAGTGCGAAATTCGAAACATACATGATCCCATTGGCAAAAGCGATGCCGTCGGCACCGGAAAGGCCGCTCAAACCGAGGTCGATCGGCTTGGTAGTGCCGCGTGGAATCTCGAGAACGTACTTGTCGGCAGCGATATACAGGTTGTCGTCGACATCGAAAGCGAGCGCCCCTAATCTTCCTTTGACAATCCGAAAGGTCTGGTATGCGTGCTGGTGCCCTGGGTGAAACGCCACGATCTCATGGTGGAACGCCGTAGTGACGAACACGTTCCCGGTTGAATCCACGGCAATCGCTTCCGGAACGCTCCCTAGGCCATGGTCGATCTTGAAAAACGGCGTAGACTTACCCGGATGATAGACCGTCACCGTCCTGTCGCCGGAATTGGCGACGTATAGGTTAGCATTTCGGTCAACGGCGAGGCCGAATGGGGCGGACAAACCTTTGGTGATGGTCGCCTGCGGGGTTGGGTTCGGTACCGTTGGATCGAAAACCAGGACTTTGTTCAGAGTCGCCTCAGCGACGTACAGCTTTGGCTTTGGCGTCGGTTGCGCGATGGTTTTCTGAATGGCGAACGTAGCGGCCGGCTTAAAGTAGAGCGGCGAAGTGGGGCTCACCGCAGGCGGAGCGCCGAAGCAGCCGATCAGCCCGCAAGCAGATACGATGGCGATTGCCGAGCCAATACCAACGCGGAAAAGACGTTTCATTCCAATCATTTTGCTCCAATCAAAAATACGTTTCCCCAGGAACGTATCGCCCCTGTGTAGGCGGTACCATAAAGAAGGCCGCCGCGCTCAATGACGCCGCCAAGCGGCGATTCTCCGTCGGGGCCGCTAAAAGCGTGCAGTTTCGTTTCCAAATGGATCGAAGGCTTGAACCGAAAGATCGTGCCGCAACCTAACGTCCTCCCTCCGAAACAAAGCGTCGTGTTCCCGCCCGCCTCCGTCGTTCCGTAGATGGTTCCGTTATAAACAGCAAGGTGTCCCGCAGGTTTTTCGCCGTCGCGGTCGACGCCGAAGAGCCAAACGATCCGCTCGTTTCCGGACTTGTCGATCGCGTAGATGGTGCCGCATCCGTTAATGACACAGCCGTCGCCGCCGTCATACGTCGTCCCGTAGAGCGTCGTTCCAACTTGCACGACGTTCGACGATGGATAGTTTCCGTCTCGGATCGTAAACGTGTGCACTACACGCAGCGACCCGGACGAGTTGATGGAAAAAACCGAACCGCAGGAGCCTGGACCGCAGGGATCGCCGCCGCCACTTGTCGTTCCGTATAAATTTTTGCCGATCTGGGTTAATCCCACCAGCGGGACGCTGCCGTCGTTCCCTCCCGTGAATGCGTAAACCGGAGTCTCTTGGCCGGTCGAGGGATCGAAGGCGAATACGGTCCCGCAACCGCAACTGAACGTTCCGCCGCCTTGGGTAGTGCCGAATATCTTGCCGTTGTAGGCCACCAGCCGCCCCGAGGGCCTCACGCCGTCGTTACCTCCGCCGAATCGGTGCACGACTTGTTCCTGGCCGGACGCGTCGAGAGCAAAGAGCGTTCCGCACCCGCCGCCGCAATAGTTGGAGTTTCCGCCGGCGAACGTCGTGCCGTAAAAGGTGCCGTTCAGGTACAGCAGACTCCCCTCGGGCGTTGCGCCGTCGTTGCCACCCTGAAATCGGTACAGAACCGTTTCGTTTCCCGATCCGTCGACAGAAAAAACCGTTCCGCAGAAGCATTGACGCGCGTTACTTCCGCCCTCGGTCGTCGTGCCGTAGAATTTACCGTTCGCCTCGACGAGTTCTGCCTGCGGGCGCGCACCGTCGAGGTGGCCTTGAAAACGATAAAGCACCTTGAACGCTTGTTGGGTCGACACTAGGGGTTCAGTCATCGCAGCAGACGACGTTGAAACTAGCGGTGTCGCTCCCGTCGAACTACAGCCCGAGCAAGCAACGCAAAGTATCGCCGCGACGCAAAGCATCCAACGCATAGCCTCGACGCTTCTTTTCTCGGAACGTCGTGCCCTTTGAAGGTGTATGTACCGAGGAAATCCTTGCACGGCGACGTGAATAGCCTTCAAGATGAATCTGACGCTACTGCGTATCGGATGTTTCTTGGCCGTCGGAGTGCTGGCTGCAGGCTGCAGCGCTGGTGCGATAGCGCCGCAGTCGGAAATGCAAACTGAGTTTTGGACGAACAACTCACAAGGCTCTTGGATAAATCCCGCTGCTATTGGGAAAAAGCTCATGTACGTTTCCAATCGCAGCACGGGCGACATTAATATTCTGACGTTTCCCGAAGGCCAGCCCGTCGGGGCCATTACTGGCTTCGGCGAACCTGAAGGCGAGTGCGTTGACGCCGCCGGAAACGTCTATATCACCGATGCGCAGAACGCGAGCATTCAGGTGTTCGCTCACGGGGGTGTAGCGCCGATCCGCACTCTGAGGTACTCGAACGCGCAGCCCTATGATTGTTCGATAGATCCGGTTAGCGGGAATCTCGCGGTCACGAACCATACGTTTTCGCGCAAAGCTCACAGTCTCGTAGCAATCTTTGCGGGCGCGCAGGGTACGCCAAAAACCTACTCGTTTCCCGGATTTCAAACGCCGTACTGTGGCTATGACGGTCAAGGGAACCTTTACATTGACGGCAGTGACCGGCGCACCGAAATTGCCGAACTCCCGAAGGGCGGCAACGCGGTCGTCAATGCGTTCCTCAACCAGCCCGTCATTCACCAGGCTAGCATCCTTTGGGACGGCCACTACGTGGTCATAACATCGCTCAATCCGGCTGCTTATCGCGTGACGTTCAGCGGGCGCAACGGAACGATCGTCGGTACCACGAGTCTGAGCGGCACGAGCGGGGATCGCCTTGGGATTGCCGGGAGCGAAATCGTCGGTGCCGGCAGCGACTACGTGTATTCCTGGGGCTATCCCGCCGGTGGCACGCCGCTGCATCGCTACAGCGGTTTCACCGAGGCTGCCGACGCGGTCGTGACGCCCTAAAGGTAACCTGAGGGAGTGCTGCGTAAACCTAGCGCGTGAGCAGTCTACCGCTTGAAAACCGCGTTGCCGTCGTAACGGGCGGCGCCGGAGGAATCGGAGGCGCGATTAGCCGCCTCCTCGCCGAAGACGGGGCTACCGTCGCCATCCTAGGACTCCCGGTCGACCGGGACCGCACTGAAAAACTTCGCATCCACCTCAACGGGAGCGCTTCGAAGCTCCATTTTTATGAGGGGGACGTCGGCGTCTTCGACAACTGCAGGCGCATCGTCGCCGGGATAGTCGAGCAACACGGGCGGATCGATTATCTCGTCAACAATGCCGGCATCACTCGCGATCACACCGTCCGCAAAATGACGATCGAGGAATGGGAAGCGGTTCTGCAAGTGAATCTTTCGGGACCGTTTTTTATGACCAAAGCCGTGCTCGAAACGATGATTGCCCAAGACTTTGGCCGGATCGTCAACATTAGTTCGGTCGTCGGCGAGAGCGGAAACTTCGGCCAAGCCAACTACGCAGCCGCTAAAGCTGGACTCATCGGTCTCACCAAAACCGTCGCGCTCGAAGTGGCGAAGAATCACATCACGGTCAACGCCGTCGCGCCGGGATTCATCGATACGGAAATGACCAAAGCGATGCCGTCGGCGGCGATCGAAGCGGCGATTTCGCAAACCCCGAAACGCCGTCTCGGGCAACCCGAAGAAGTCGCACATCTGGTGCGCTTCCTCGTCGACGATCGCTCGGGATACATCACCGGCGCAGTCTACAACGTCAACGGCGGCTGGTACATGTGACGACGCTCGGCGAATCGTTTTCGCTGCAAATGACTCCCGACGATTTCAGTTACGGCATCGACGTAACGGGACTCGACCCGGCTTCACTCAACGACGCCCTCAAAGCGGTGATGGCCGATGCCGTCGCCGATCCGATGCGCTTGAGTACATGGCTTACCGGCTTCTCGCTGGCTGAACAAAATGTCGGCTTGAATATGCTGCGGCGTTTGGGCGGACAGGAAGCGCTTGCGCCGATCGGTGGCAGCGCCGCGCCGCCGGATAAGCGTTTCAGTGAAGCAGAATGGTCGGCAAACCCCGTGCTCGCTGGCATCGTCGAAGACTATCGCGTCCGCTGCGAAGCGGCGATGCAGTTGATTGAATCCACGCGTTTGCCCGAAGCAACGCGCCGCAAAGCGCGGTTCGCCATGCAGTTAATGCTCGACGCGTTTGCGCCGAGCAACGTGCCCTGGCTCAATCCCGGCGTCGTGAAAGAAGCCATGAATACCGGCGGCATGAGCCTGCTGCAAGGCATGCACAACTTTCTGGATGACGTGCAGAACAACGGCGGCTATCCGCGGCAAGTCGATAAGTCCGGCTTCGAACTCGGCAAAAACCTCGCCGTTACACCGGGCCGCGTCGTCATGCGCAACGATCTCATCGAACTGATCGCCTACGAGCCGCAGACGCCCACGGTCCACGCACGTCCGCTACTCTGCAGCCCGCCGTGGATCAATAAATACTACATCATGGATCTGGCACCGGGGCGTTCGTTCGTCGAGTGGGCCGTGCGGCACGGGCATCAGGTATTCATGATCAGTTACCGCAACCCCGACGCTTCGATGTCGCACTACAAGATGGACGACTACTTGCGTTCGGGCGTATTGGCGGCACTCGATGCCGTCCAGGAGATCACCGGGGCCAAGGACGTCAACATCGCGGCCCTCTGTCTCGGCGGCACGCTCGCGCTTATCGCACTAGCGTACTTGGCGGCGCACGGACAAAGTGATCGCGTCCACAGCACGACGGTGACCAACACGCTCATCGATTTTAGCATTCCGGGCGATCTCGGCGTGTTTACCGACGAAGACACGATCGCACGCTTGGAACGCCGGATGCGCGAACGCGGATACCTCGAATCGGCCGAAATGGCCAAAACGTTCGATTGGATGCGTTCGCACGATCTGATCTGGAGTTACGTCGTCAATAGTTGGTTTAAAGGCAAACAGCCGCCGGCGTTCGACATTCTCGCCTGGAACGGCGACTCAACGCGGATGCCCGTCGATATGCATTCGCAGTACCTGCGCGCCTGCTATTTGCGCAACTCCGTCGTGAAGTCCGGAGAGTTCGTCATTGACGATACGCCGATCGATCTGGGGAAAATCACATCGCCGCTGTACGTGCTTGGCGCCGAGAACGATCACATCGCGCCTTGGAAGGCGACGTATTTGACCACGCAATACGTGCGCGGCGAAACGAAGTACACGCTGACGAACTCGGGGCACATCGCCGGCATCGTCAACCCGCCCGGCGGAAAGAAGAGCTTGTACTACACAAAACCGCTCGCGCGCCCTGGCGAAAGTGCCGACGAATGGCTCGAGACGGCGGAACGCCATCCCGGAAGCTGGTGGGAAGATTGGACGCTGTGGGCGCAAGCGCATGGCGGTGAGATGCGCAAACCGTATCGCTTGCCTGACGGCGAGCCTGCTCCCGGCCGCTACGTACGCAACGAAACGGGGGCACCTTTTGCGCCGCCAGCTTCGGCTCGGAGTTCGTGAGCGACTCCGATAACGACCGAGGCCCCGGCGCGGCCTGGCGTAGCCTCGGCGAGTTCATCCGCAGTCAGCGCGAACTGGCGAATCTCTCGATGCGCCAACTCGCGGAGATTGCGAAAATCTCGAATCCGTATCTGAGTCAAGTCGAGCGCGGTTTGTATAAGCCGTCCGCCGAGGTGTTGAAGCAGATCGCGAATGCGCTACATCTCTCCGCGGAAACGATGTACGCGCAGGCGGGCCTCCTCGACGATACCACCGACGGAGAAAATCCGCACGGCGTCGAGCACGCCATTAAACTCGATCCCCGTTTGACGGTCGATCAAAAAGAAGCTCTGATTCGCATCTACCGCAGCTTCACCGGCACCTAGTTCTGCCCCGCGCGTAAGCGCGAACGCGTAGAGTGCGGCAACCGTTTCCCTATCTCATGAGCGAGCGTCGTCCGGGGACAAGCCGGCGGTGTTTGGCATCGATGACCGGCTGAACCATCGCGCTGAGGAATGCACCGTCGATGATCTCGCGGCATTTCTCGATATCACCGAGCGTATCACATAACGCGCAAGCCACAAATGCGTTCTCGTTCTCGCGCACCGGCAGCTTAGGAAATTCGTTGGGGCGCCGGTCGGTAATAAAATAGGACGCATCGCGCGCAACGTCAACCAGATGCGGCAGAGCAGCCGATTCAAATACCGCAACGGTTGCTTCGCTAGCCGGATCCGGCAGCAGCATCTCTAAAATCCAGAGATAACGGCTCGCTGACTCGTCTGCATCGAGCGGCGGCCGAACGAGACTTGTAACGTTGATTCCGCTGCCGCTTCGCGCCGGGCGCAGAAGCAACACGTCGTCTGAATCGAGCATCGTATCGTTAGCCGCGTCGCGATGCCGCTTCCATGCCTCGGATTGCACGTAAAAACGCTCGAGCGCTGTTGCCCGTTGCTCGAATCGCGGGAACCCGCGTAGCCACACGAATGCGTCTGCGTCGTCGAGATCGCGAAAATGGCCGAGCGGCACCATGCCGCACGCTTCCTGTGACTCTAAGAACTGGGTTTCGAAGAGCGCGATGAGTTCGTCGCGCCTTCCGGGTTTCAAGCGATACCGTCGCAGTTCCACGCTCGCGAATGCCGTCGGCACCGTCATGGTTGCGCAGCCTTTAATAGCGTCCGCAGCCGCTCGAAAAATAAAGCGGGCTTATCGTTGTACGTTCCAGCCTCGAACGCCCGGTATCCGCACTTTTCGACGACTCTGCGTGAAGCGACGTTCTGCGGATCGATCAAACAAACCGTGCGGCCGGACGGAAGATTCTCGTCGGCCCATGAGAGGACAGCTCGTACGGACTCGGTGGCGATGCCCTTGCCATGAAATGCCGGCGCTAACGCAAAACCCAGCTCGGGATCGCCCTGCATTGAGGCAGCCACGTCTCGCTTGAAATCCGCCAAACCAACTTCACCGGCGAAATGGCGTGCGTCCCTCGTTTCGATGACCCAGTAACCATAACCGAGCAAGTTCCAGTGCCCAACATAGGCCTGAAGCCGCGCCCACGTCTGCGCTTGCGTCGACGGTTTTCCGCCGATGTATCGTGTGACAACCGCGTCGGACCACATCGCAACGCAGTCGCCGAGATCGTCATACGCATGACCTCTCAGGCGGAGTCGCTGCGTTTCGATGATCGGTGGGGTTCTAGGCACTTGTGGCCATCCTTTGGGGTGCCGCCACGTCGGAGGCGTTCAATGCGTCGCGTAAATCCGCGAGCAAATCCTCGACATCCTCAATTCCGACGGAAAGCCTGAGAAGATCGTTGCCAACGCCAATAGCCTCGCGTTCCTCCGGCGTGAGCGAGGCGTGCGTCATCGCCGCCGGACTGCAAATCAGCGACTCCACCCCGCCTAACGAAACCGCCAGCGTGAAGACGGACGTCGCGGCCGCAATCGCGTGTGCGCGCGCAACCCCGCCCTTTGGACGAAACGTCACGATGCCGCCGAATCCCCGCATCTGCCGCTTCGCCAGTTCGTGCTGCGGATGCGACCGAAGCCCCGGATAGTGAACCTCGGCAACGTCGTCGCGCGCGGCCAAAAACTCGGCCACGGCCTGTGCGTTGCGGCAGTGCGCGCGCATCCGCAGCGCAAGCGTCTTTGCCCCGCGCAACGTGAGGTACGCATCCCACGGGCCGGGCACGGCACCGACGCAGTTTTGATGGAATGCAACCCGCTCGCCGACTACAGGATCCGTCCCGACGACCGCGCCGCCCACGACGTCGCTATGCCCGCCAACGTATTTCGTCGTCGAATGCACGACGAGATCGGCGCCGAGCGTCAGCGGCCGTTGCAAGAACGGTGAGGCAAACGTGTTGTCAACCGCGACGAGAACGCCCGGCGACCGCGAACGCACCAGCGATTGGATATCGGCGATCGTCAGCGCAGGGTTGCTGGGCGTCTCGAGCCAGAGCATACGCGTGTTAGCGCGCGCCGCCGACCACACCGCGACCGGGTCGGTCGTATCGACGAATGTGACGTCGATGCCGTAGCGCGGCAGCACCTGAGTGAAGAAGCGATGCGTACCACCGTAACATTCGCGGGTTGCCAGCAGATGGTCGCCGTTGCGCAGCAGCGAGGCCGCGCCGGCAACCGCTGCCATTCCGGACGCGAACGCGCAGGCAAACGCGCCTTCCTCGAGTGCGGCGATTTGCCGTTCGAGCGCCAGGCGCGTCGGATTGCCGGATCGCGAATAATCGAAACCCTTCGTCGTCCCGATGCCCGGTAAGGTAAACGTCGCGGTTTGATACACCGGGACGATCGTCGCGCCGGTCGAACCGCAGGCTTCTTGGCCGCTCCAAATCGCGTTCGTCTCGAATCCGCGCACAGCGGTTGGCTTTCCGTTCAACATGGAGCGCAGGCTCGCACGAACGGCATTAGCAACGTTTGCAGCGCGGCGGTTTCAGCGAGAAATGCGTCGTGGCCGTGCGCCGAATCGACGTGCAAATAGCGCGCGTCGAAACCGCGCCGCGCAAAACGCTCGGCAGCGGCGCGGACGTCGCGCGCGCGATAGAGCCAGTCAGACTCGATACCCACGAAGAGCAGCGACGGACGTCGCGCACCGGCCGGCCCATTGAATTCGCGGTCGCGAACGTCAAACGCATCCATCGCGCCTGTCAGCACCGCATACGTCAGCGCATCCATGCGACCTTCGATGCGATCGGCTTGAAGCTCCAGGTAACCTTCGACGTCGAAGCGCGCGACGCCGTTCCGATCGGGACGCCGCTCGTGGCGCTGCCGGAGCAGTTCCTCGCTCTTGTAGGAGAGCATCGCAATCTTGCGCGCGAGTCGCAGCCCGCGAATCGCATCGAGCGCGAGCGCCTCGCGCTGCAAGGCGTTGAGCGCAATGCCCATTGCGCTCAAATGATCGTGCGCGCCGACGATTAGCGCGCAACCCACGCGTTCGGGTGCCGCCAAAGCCCACTCCAGCGCCTGCATGCCACCGAGCGAACCGCCAGCCACGAACGCGACGCGAGCAACGCCGATCCCGTCCAGTGCACGCATCTGGGCGCGAACCATATCCCCTACGGTAATCCGTGGAAACCGTGGCCCATATGTCAACCCGTCCGGCGCCAACGACGACGGCCCGGTTGAACCGTAGCAACTACCCAGCGCGTTCATCCCAATCGCGCACCAGTCGCGCGCATCGAACAATGCGTCGTCGCCGACGATGCCGGGCCACCATTCGGCCGCGCGGCTGGAACCGGTGAGCGCGTGGTTTATCAATACGACGTTGGAACCGTCGTTGCGTGGCGTACCGTAGACCGTTACGTGCTGTTGCACCTGGCGCAGCGTCTCGCCGCACTCGAGCGGCAACGCGCCAATAGAAATCGACTGCTCGCGCATCACGCCGGCACCTTCGCGGATTGTGGAACGTCCCACAGTGGATACTCGGGCAGCGCCTTGTTGCGGGCGTGCCGAGCAAAGAACGGTGCAACGTCGAGTGCCGGCTCCAGCCCTGCCCATTCCACCGAACGCAAATCGCGGCGCTGCCCGAGCGTTCGCAATGCAGCGATGACGTCGCCAATCACCGCCGACGACGTTTGCGGGCCACCCGCGCCGGCACCGCGCAGCATGAGCCGTCCGGCATCGCGCGCGTCGATGTGTACGACGTTCTCGGAACCGGTGGTGCGTGCGAACTCGTGGGTGTGCGGGACCAGCACCGGTGCAACTTCGGCGGCAATGCCATGCGCGGTGCGCGCGGCAACCGCAACCAATCGAATGCGCGCCCCGATCGTGCGCGCGCGCTCGATGTCTCGGGTCGTAACACTGGCTATCCCGCGACGGCGAATGCGCGGCGAAATCACCGCTACGCCGAACGCGAGCTGTGCGATCGCCGCCAATTTATGCGCGGCATCCGCGCCTTCGAGATCGTTCGACGGGTCGGCTTCGGCAAAGCCCAACTCTTGCGCGCACGCCACCGCTTCATTCAACGCCGCCCCGCGTTCCATCGCATCGAGCACGAACGTGCACGTACCGTTCAGCACGCCGGCGACCGAGTGCACCACGTCACCTGCCAGCGCACTACCGAGCGTGCGCAGCACCGGAATTGCTCCGCCGACGGCCGCATCGTACCGCAGGGTCGTCGCGCGCGCCGCGGCCAGCGCGCGCAAACGCGGCCCCTGCGTTCCTATTAAATCTTTGTTCGCGGTCACGACTTGCCGTCCGCGCTCGAGCGCCGACTCGACTAAACCCGCTGCGTCGGTGGCGCCGCCGATCGTCTCCACGACCACGTCCACGCGCGGATCCTCGACCAGCGCCCGTGCATCGCGCGTGAATAGACCGCGGTCGAGCGATCGTGGCCGCTCTTTCGCAGCATCGCGAATTGCGATTCCGCGGAGATCGTAGCGCGTGCCGGTGGCGCGCTGGATGACATCGCGTTGGCTCACGAGCCGGTCGGCGACTTCCGCGCCGACGGTTCCGCAGCCGAGTAACCCGATGCCCACACTGACTTGCATATTTCCGCCTCCTGGTGAGATGGGAAAGCGACGAAATAAAACGTCCCCCGCCGATTCGGCGAGGGACGCGTGAAGCAATCGACGAGACTAGAGTCTTACGTTGCGCGCTCCACGACGGCCCTCGCCGTACGCATCTGCATACGGCACGGCATCGTCATTCGGCTCGCGCGAACAAACATGGCCGAAACCATAGCACGGCGTGGCGGCACCGTCAAGTCCGCCGTAAGTTGGCTTTCATGGAATTTGTTACCGTTCGACTTCCTGTAATTTTACGCCGAGTAGTTTTCCGCGGCACGTGCCAAGGGCGCCTTTATATTCTGTGATTCTTCCGGCGCCGCTTGCGTTCACGTAATATTCGACGAATACGTCAACCGCGCCCATCTACCGCAACCCCGCGCACCTCGCCCTGGAGCGTACAGGTTGCCGCAACCGTGTTGTTGTGCTGACGGTATTCGTTGACGACCCCCGGAGCGTAATACGCAAGGTCGGCTTCGTAAACGTTTCCTTGCGAATTCGTCGTGACTTCGACCGGCTCAACCACGACACATCGTACTGCTGGACGGTCGGTAGACATCGTTGTTCCGCCCTATTCGGGCGGTTTCGGCTACGCCGGGAACGGGATACAGCGTCCCCGGGTCGACGCCTCGAACTACGTCTCCTACCAAGCGTGCGCGCGGTTGCTGAACCAAGGCCGGTTGACAGATGCCCCAGGTGCTTGGTAAACTTAGCACACAGTCCACACAGCCGCAGGAGAGCATTAAACATGGCCGTCAACGTCGTAGAGTACGTGAGCAAGATTCAGCAAGACAGCTTGGCCGCGATCAAGCAGGGTCAGGATGCCAGCATTCAGGCATTCGATCAGTTCCGTTCGCTCGGCAAAGAGCTGGCCGAAAAGCCCGGCACGTTCCCGACTTTCGAGAATGTTCCGTCGCCGACCCAGCTCGTCGAGATGTCGTTCAGCTTCGCCGCCCAACTTCTCGAGCTTCGCAAGCACTACACCCTGAAACTCGCCGAGATGTTGGTCGAGACCCAAAAGCAGGCCGAGGCAACCGTCAAGCAAGCCACCGCATCGGCGCCGACGGTTCAAAACGGCACCGTCGTCAGCCCGAGGGCTCCCGTCACCAAATAGTTTCTCACGAACGCAAGGGGTAGCAACGCCGCCCGGTTTCGACCGGGCGGCGCCTTTGTATTACGGCCGGTTAATGTGGACGTCGACCTTGCATACCGGGACTCGGTCGAGTACCTTGACGGCGCCGCCGGCGAAAACGATCTTGACGTCTTGCTCCATGTCCGGACAATGTGCGTAAGAACTCTGTTTAAAGCGAATGTAAAAGAAACGGCCCGGTTGGATGGGTGTGATCTTACCTGAAAGGGGATCCGAAGAGCCCACCTCCTGAAGGTCGTTCCACCCCCAGTTGTCCTGGCGCGAGTCCTTATTGTAGATCGCCGTCATTGCGACGTGCGTGTCGTTAAAAACCTTAAATACGACGTCGCCGGCCGCGCCGGCTCCGGCCGTGCCGCAGCAAAGCAATGCGACGAACGCGAATACGCCGACAGCGATAAATCGCAGGCTAGACGCTAGCATAGATTCTCCCTTCGACCGAGAATTTTAGCGATTCATTTTGCCCGGCGGATACGAAAACATTTCGACGTCGAAGTTTTGCAACGTCACCACGAATCACTGATATCGGACGCGGTTGAGTGCCATCCGGTACGCCGTTCCGGGAAACCGCGATCGGGCATGAGGAAATGGTAGACGCTGAAGCGTACTCTGTCGCAAAGGAGGGCCCTTGCAATGCCCATTTCTAAGCGCCTAGCGGCCGAGTTTCTTGGAACGTTCTGGTTGGTATTTGGCGGTTGCGGCAGCGCCATATTTGCGGCGCTCTTCCTTACACCCGATAAAGTGCCGGTCGGGATCGGATTCGCCGGCGTTGCACTCGCATTCGGCTTGACGGTGCTCACCGGCGTGTACGCGCTCGGACCCATCTCGGGCGGTCATTTCAATCCGGCGGTAACCGTCGGGCTGTGGGTGGCGCGGCGCTTCGACGGCAAAGACGTAATTTGGTACGTCGTCGTGCAGTGCATCGCAGCAATCTGCGCTGCCGCGATACTCGCCTTCATCCTTTCGAATAAGGCGGGATTCGCCGGGCTTGGAAGCTTCGCGGCCAACGGCTACGGCGACCACTCGCCGGGTGGTTACAATCTGGCGGCGGCGTTCGTTGCAGAGGTGGTGCTGACGTTCTTCTTTCTCGCGGTAATCCTCGGAGCCACCGACAAACGCGCCCCCGCCGGCTTTGCCGGCCTGGCCATCGGTCTCTGTTTAACGCTCATCCACCTCGTCGGCATTCCAATCACCAACACGTCGGTCAATCCGGCGCGCAGCCTCGGTCCGGCGTTGTTCGCGCAGGGCGGTTGGGCGATCGGGCAATTGTGGCTCTTCTGGGTCGCACCGATTATCGGCGCCGCGATTGCGGGATACGTGTACTCGCAACTCTTTGCGGAGAAAGCCTAGCGATACGAGCGATTACGATCGCCAGCTCAGGGAACGCCGGCACGAGGAACTGGTTCGTGACTTGTGCCGGCCCCTCTCGACCTTCGACGCGGTAGCGGCGCGCGCGTACCGATACGGCATCGCGACGCTTTTGGTCGGCGTGCTGCTTGGAGTTTTCTTCGCGCTCGACGTACTGGCCGGTTTGCGCGCGCAGGCGATAACCCAGGGCCGCATCGCCGAACCGCTACTCGAGCATCGCGTCGCCATTGCGCGTGATGCGCGCGACGTGCCGCATATCGTTGCTGCCTCGCTGCACGATCTCTTTTTTGCGCAAGGGTTTGCTGAAGGCTCCGACCGCCTCTTTCAGATGGAACTGACGCGGCGCTACGCAACCGGGACGCTGGCCGAGGTGCTTGGTCCGCGTGCGTTGTCGATGGATCGCGAGCAACGCTACTACGACGTGCGCGACGTTGCGCAGCGCCAGTGGGCAGCGATGGATAGCGGCGACCGCGCGGCGCTGGTTGCATTCAGCGACGGAGTCAATGCTGCGATGCGCGTTCAGCCGCTGCCGGTTGAATTCCGCTTATTGTTGTTTCGGCCGCGTGCCTGGAAACCGCAAGATTCGCTGGCCGTCTCGCTTGCCGTTTCGATTGCGCTGGCCGACTCCTGGCACGACGTTCTCGAACGCGACGACGTCTGGCGACGCTACGGCGCAGGCGGTTTCGCAGAGTATTTTCCGCTGAGCGACGGTCGCTACGATGTGTCGCTTGCCGGTCGCTTACTCCATTCGGCCTCCACCAGCGCTGCGTATGCGGCGTCAACGAAGCTTCCGCCGCTCGCATCCCGTGCTGCGCCGCACGCGCGCAGTGGAAGCAACGCGTGGGCGGCCGGTGCGACGCGCTCGGTATCGGGCCGCGCGCTGCTCGCCAACGATCCGCATTTAGATCTAACGATTCCGGGACTGTGGTATCTGGAAGACTTGCGCGCACCCGGTCTGCACGTTGCCGGCGCCTCGATTCCCGGCGCCCCGGGCGTACTGCTCGGGCACAACGAGCGCGTTGCCTGGGGCGCGACCAACGCCGACGCTGCCGCGATGAGCCTCTTCAGGCCGACGCATTTGGAAGGACGCTTATGGGTGCGCGAAGTCTTTCACGTGCGCTTTGGAAAGGACGTCAGCGCCGCCTACTATCGCACGCCGCGCGAGTTCGGCGTTCCCGACGCCTACGACGGCGGCCGGACGGTGCTCGTGCGCTGGCCGCAGTTTTTCGAACGAACCTCCGCGGTAGCGACGTTCTTAGCACTGGATCGGTGCACGAGCGCTCGCGACGCCATGAGCGTCTTGGGGCGCTACCGCGGCACCGCCGAAAACTTCATGGTTGCCGACGTGAGCGGCGACGTGGCGTACCACATGGCCGGGAGCGTTCCACTCGATCCAGCTTGGGGCCGTTACGTGCACGCGGCGCGCGATCGTGCGTTGTCGTTTGCGGCGATTCCGTTCGCGCGACTGCCGTTTGCCGCGCCGTCGCGACACGCAACGCTCGTAAGCGCCAATAACAAAACCTATGTAGGCGGATATCCGTACCGGCTGGCTGCGACGTTCGATCCACCGTACCGCGCCTACCGCATCGCGCAGTTGCTACACGCCGGCGACCGCTACGATGCGGCATATTTCGCACGCATGCAACTCGATACGGTATCGCCGGTCGATGCCGAGTTCGCACATTGGGCGGGGACCACACTTGCGCGCCAGCCCGACGAGCAGACGTCGCCAAGTTTCCTACGCGCGCTCGCGACGTGGGACGGTGCCTTCACCGCTACGTCGCGCACTGCAACGCTCGAGCACGCCTTGCGCGCGCGGTTGGAGCAGAATGCACCGTCACTTTACGCGGTACTCAGCGCGTTGCGCAGCGGCCACGCGGGCGATTTGGATACGGACTTGCGCGCAGCGTCCTACGGGTTGAGTGCGCCGCAGCCGTGGGCACGTGCCGGCGCCGTTCCGATCGAACATCCACTGTCGGCGCTGCGCTTCGGTTTTCTCAACGGCGCAACGTTGCCCGGCGCCGGCGACGAATACACCATTGCGCTGCAGGAACCGGGATTCTCCCAAAGTTTTCGCGCGGTGTGGGAGGCCGGCGAGTGGGACGCGGGCGGCATCGCGATTCCAAGCGGCGAGTCGGGCCAACCGGGCTCCGGCCACTATCGCGACCTGACCACCGACTGGATCGCCGGTCGCCTGCCACCGCTGCCGTTTAGCCCCGCCGCGGTGCGCGCCGCTACGCAACGCCGGCTGATCCTCGAACCATAACCCGCGTCACTGTATTTGCACGCTCGATTCATGTCATGCTGAGCGTTGGAGTAAGAACAAGGAGCAGCATTGTGCGTACTCGTTGGTTTTTCGTCGCGTTTGCGTTGGCAATCGCCGGATGTTCCGGCTCGCCGTCGCAGACGGTGTTTGCGAACAATGCGCCCACGATGATTCGCGCGCGTGCAAGTTCGCCGATTCAACACGTGATCGTCATGGTGCAGGGACACCGCGGATTCAATAATCTCTTCGCCGGTTTCCCGGGAGCCGAAACGTCAAAAGCCGGCGGTACCCATACCGGCAAGAAAGTGCGGCTCACGCCGATGCCGGAGTCCGAGCATGCCTCCACGGCGCCCCTACTCAACGGTTTCGAAATCGCGTACGACAACGGGAAGATGGACGGGTTCGATCTCGTTTACCCGAAGGATCCGCTCTTTCCGTATCACTTCGTAGAACACTCCGAGATTTCGGCGTATTGGAGTCTCGCCAAGCAGTTCGCGCTTGCCGATCACATGTTCTCCACCTCGATCTCAAACAGCGGGTTCGTCGCCCAACTCTATTTGCTCGCCGCCCGGTCGGAAGTGAAGAACGGCGTGTACGTCGCCGATCATCCATCCGGCACGCAGTGGGGTTGCAACGCACCGCCGGGGACAACGACGCCAGTTTACACGCCTCACGGCATCAGGCGCCACGGTCCGTTCCCGTGCTTCAGCTGGTACGCACTTGCGCAACTGCTCGATAATGCCGGCGTTTCGTGGCGGTACTACTTGCCGTCGGACGAGTTGGCGCTAAACGCCGTCGGCGCGATCGCGTACATTCAAAACAGCCGCGATTGGCAGAACGTCACGACGCCGCAGACCGCCATCCTAAACGACATCCAGAACGGCAACTTGCCGGACGTCACGTGGGTATACCCGGACCAGCGCAACTCCGACGATCCTGGAACCGGCAGCGGTTCAAAATGGGTGAGCACCGTCGTCGGTGCGTTGCGCAAAAGTCGATATTGGCAGAGTTCGGCCGTGATCGTCGTTTGGGAATCCAGCGATTTCTTCTACGATGAGGTTCCTCCGCCGCGGCTCGCTCCTGTCGAACTTGGATTCCGGGTCCCTATGCTTATCGTCTCGCCGTTTGCCAAGAAAGGTTACGTTTCGCACACGCAATACGAGTTCGGCAGCATCTTGAAGTTCATCGAGTCGCAATACGCGCTGCCGTCGTTGGGTCAAACGGACGCGCGCGCGAACTCCATCGGCGACGTCTTCACCTTTCCGGAGCGGAGACGCTAAGTGGTACGAAGCGCCGGTGGCGTTTTGATCGCTGCCTTGCTCCTTGTGCCGGAGGGATGTTCGAATGTGCCGTCGACCGTTTCGCCGGCGGTAGCCACCCGTGCAGAACCGGCGAGTACGAGCGTTTGCGAGGGTCACGGAAGCGAAACGCTGAGCCAACTGTTGGCCTGTATTCAGCGCGACCGCTTGTGGAGCCGGCTCGCGGTATTTCAGAAAATCGCGGACGCTAACCCCGCCCCCGGCGGACACGGCAATCGCGACACCGGATCGCCCGGCTACGAAGCCTCTGTGGATTACGTCGCTGGGTTGATGCATCGAGCTGGTTATCACGTCACGGTGCAGCCGTACGTCTATAAGGCGTCGCGAATCGACGGCGTTCCGACGTTCGACGTCGGCGATCCGCGTTTTGCTTACGAACGCGACTGGTTCGTCGCGCGCGGTTCGCCGGGCGGCACGGTGACCGCGCCGGTTCAGCCGCCGAATAGCGACGGGTGCTCGCGGCGAGATTTCGACGGCTTTTCTCGCGGGAACGTCGCGTTGATCGAGCGCAGCATGTGCGCTTTCGACGAACAAGTTGCCAACGCGCGCGCGGCCGGCGCGTCGGCGGCGATTCTCTATAACGACGAGGGTGGCGCCTACGAAGGGCGGCTGATGGATCCGGCGACGATGCCGGTCATCGGGGTGGCGGGTAAGGATCTCGGCAGCGACCTCCTGCGCCGGTTCCAGTCCGGAGCAGCGCCGCAAGCGCACATCGCGATTCGCACGCATAACACGCACGGCATCGACTACAATCTGATCGCCGATTCGCCGTTTGGCGATCCCAACTCGGTGGTCGTCGTTGACGCGCACCTCGACGCGATTTATGGTGCGGGCATGCTCGACAACGCTTCGGGTTCGACGACGATTATCGAGGTTGCGCTCAATCTCGCCAAAACGCCGACGCACAACCGGCTCCGCTACATCTGGTTTGGCGGCGAAGAGTTGGGACTATTAGGCTCCCACTATTACACTCAACATCTCACGCCGCCGGAGTTGCGCGGCATCGCCTTTGACGTGGACGCCGATGTGACGGCCACACCGAACTTCGACGTGCTGGTCGCCGACGCGCGGCGCGCCTCGAACATGCACCATTTTCCGCCTAACGTCGTTCCACAATCGAAGATCGGCAACGAATATTTTGGCGACTACTTCAGAAACAGCGGCATCGTCTTTCGCGCCGCCAGGTTCGGTAACGACGGCACCGACTCGAATGCGTTCAGCCTCGTCGGCGTTCCGAACACCGGAATCTTAACCCAGCAAGATTGCTGCAAGCATTCGTGGGAGAAGCGTCTATGGGGCGGTTTCCTCGGGAACTATGAAGGCGACATTCCAAGTTTCAACGGCGGCTGCGTAGACAAACCGGACCGCTGGTGTGACAACCTTTCGAACAACGATCCGTTCGTGCTCGAATTCGCTTCCAAATCCGTCGCCTACGTCGCCTTCCAACTCGCCAATCACACGTTCCCAGCCTCACGCTGACCGAAATGCTTATCGCGAATTGGCGATTGTTTCGAAATGATTGTTTTGAATGACGTACGTCCAAGCTGCCGACGAAACGCGCAGCGTGCCGGAATAGGGCGCGCTGAATTCAACGACGACACCGAGTAGTAACCCAATACATCCCGCAACGAGTGCCGTCATTGTAAACTGCAGGGCCCGGTCTTCGACGCCAAAGAGAAAGACGAACGCGATTACTATCAGTGCGCCGACGACTAATGCGATCCCGAGCGTCGGCGAAAACGTTTTACCCGCCTCTATCATCCGCAGCCGGCGATAGTCGGCAATGTCGCGTATACTCGACGCAACCGCTTGCCGCGTCGTTTCACGGTTCAACGCTTCGTCGAGCGACGCGCTCGGCTTGAGATATGGTTCCCCCAGCGCTCCGGCTGCGCGCATGAGGAGCGCGCGCGCGCGCACGTCCTGATTGCCGTCGCGCATCGCGTCCCACTCGTGGTCGCGCACCTCGACGGCATAGGCCGCCAGCGCCCGCTGCATGTCGGTGCGCCGGGGTTCGGGGAGCATGCGCGCAAAGCCGAAGGCGTCGCCGACGTTGCCCGCCTCCGCATCGGCATTCTGCTGCGCTGAATCGAACGCCGACCAACTGGTAACGACGACGAATCCCAACACCACCGCGTATAGCACGCCGACGACCGCGACGAGAAATCCCGCGACCTCGTGATGCGGAATGAGCCGCTCGTGCGGCACGACACGACGGAACAGCATCTGCATGCCGACCGCCAGAGCAGCCGGAATCACCACGAAAACCACCAGCGTGAGGGACGCCGGCCCGTATGACGACCAAGACATGCGCGGCGATTTCGCTGCGGGCGGGGATACGTCCGGCTGCAAGGGAAGCGGCTAGCATGAAGTCTTCGCGCGTTCTACTGACGTTTGCGCTGTTTGCCGTTGCGGCACTTCCCGTCGCCGCCGGTGCCGCCCCGGTGGCACCGGAAGACCTGTTTAGGCTCACGTTTTTGAGCAATGCGGTGATTTCACCCGATGGCGCGCACGTGCTCGTGCAAGCGTCGCGCGCCAACGGCACTAAGGATTCCTACGACCGCACGATCGATCTCGTGGACGTGAGCAGCGGTGCGCTTCGCAGCAACGTGACCGCGCGAATGGGCGACGGCGACTACGCGTGGATGCCCGACGGCCGCAGCTTCGTCTTCGTGCGCCGGTTACCCAAACAAAAGGGACAACTTTTTCGCTACACGCTCGCGACCGGCGCGGTGGCTCAATTGACGCACATCACGCAGGGCGTTTCCAGTCCCGTTGTCTCGCATGACGGCACGCGCATCGCGCTTTCGGTCGACGTTCCCGATCCGGCGCCGGCGGCACACATCGATTTTGCCAAGGCTGGCTTCAGGCCCAGCGACGCACAGAAGAAGAGCGACATCAACACCATCGACCAACTCTTTTTCGAAACCAACGGACAGGGTTATACCTACCGGGACCATCCGCATATTTGGATCGTGGACGTCAACGGTGCCAGCCCCAAACAACTGACGTCCGGAACGTGGGCCGAGAACTTCGACGCATGGTCGCCCGACGACAAAACAATCGCCTTCGACTCGCTACGTTACCAGAGTCCCGACGCCGGTCCGAGCGACGTCTACCTTGTCGCAAGCAGCGGCGGAACGCCGCGCAAAATCGAGTCGACCGAAGTGGGCAACGGCGGCCTCTTCTTTAGCACGGACGGTAAGAGTTTTTACACGTTTCGGGCCGGTGTGCGCGATGCCGCCGAGCAGCCCGCGTTCGTTTCCAATTCGCTCGATGGCGGCGAGATACGAACGATCGTCGCGAAAGATCAAGTGACGTGGGGCGACAGCCTGTTGGCCGATATGAAGGAAGGCGGCGGCTTGTGCGCTGCGCCGTTGGACGCAACGCACGTGTTGCTGAATCTCGACGGACCCGGCTACGCCAACCTGCGGACGCTCGACCTCAACGGCGGAACATTTTCCGACGTTACCGCGCCCAAGGGCGAAGCGTGGTCGTGCTCGGTTTCCCGCGACGGTAAGACCGTGGCGTACTTGTATAGCGATTTCACCCATCCGGCCGATATCTACGTTACCACGATGCCCAACGGCGCTCCGCGTCGCCTCACTAACGTGAACGAGCAGTACCTTGCGAAAGCGACGCTCGCTACGCCGCAGGAGTTCTCGGTGAAAGACCGCGCCGGATCCACCGTGCAGGCATGGTTCATGCCGGCGACGGGCGGCAAACCGGCCGCGAAGCACCCGACGCTGCTCAACATCCACGGCGGCCCCGAAACCCAGTTCGGCAATACCTTCTTTATGGAGTTCCAGTACCTCGCCGCGCTCGGATACAACGTGGTTTTTTGCGATCCGGCGGGTAGCACCGGTCACGGTTACGCTTTCGAAGAATCGTTAGAAAACGATTACGGCGACGCAATGTTTCAAGACGTACAGGCGGTGATGGATGCAGCCGTCGCGCGTCCCGACGTGGATGCGTCGCGCCTGGGCGTCATGGGCGGCTCTTACGGCGGTTACGCGACGCTGTGGGTTATATCGCACACCGACCGCTATAAGGTCGCCGTCGCCGAACGTGCCGTGAGCTTTTTACAGAGCGAGAATCTCGCCGCCGATTTCGCTGCGAAGAACGGCCTCGGCGGCGGCTATTACACGTGGGGTCCTCCGTGGGATCCGGCCAGCACGACGTATGCCAAGTTTTCACCGCTGACCTACGTCGAGAACGTGCACACCCCATTGTTGATTCTACACTCCGATAACGATACGCGTGCACCGATCGACCAGACACTGCAAGAGTTCACCGCGCTCAAAGTGCTGGGACGAACGGTCGTATACGTCGCGGTTCCAAACGAAGATCACGATCTCTCGCGGACGGGTGCGCCTATTCATCGCGTCGAGCGTCTGCACATTATTGCCGACTGGCTGAACAAATACTTGTCGCCCTGAGGTAGAGACTCCAAGTGCGAGGGCAGAAGGCGACGGGTCAAGTTCAGCCAAGCGTTGCTGTCCGGCAGGCGCTGGCGGTGCGGCTGTTCGGGCACCTCGACGTCACGCTCGGCGGCGAACGCTTCGCTCTCGCCACGCCGCGCAAGTCGCTTCAAGTTTTGGTCTACCTTTGGCTGCATCGCGGTGCGCCGGTCTCGCGCGAATACCTTGCGTTCCTGCTCTATCCCGACGACGAGGAAGGCGCTGCCCGCGCGAAGCTACGCGCGACGCTGAGCGAGTTATCGAAGATTCTGCCGCATCCGGCGCAGCGGTATGTATCGATCGACACCGAGAAGGTTGCGTGGAATACTGCCGCGGCGTTCTGGCTCGATGTTGACGAATTCGTAGCCGCCTCGAACGATCCGGCGCGGCGCGCCGAGGCGATCGATCTCTATCGCGGTGACTTGTTGCCCGAACTCTACGACGAATGGCTCGATGCCGTTCGCGAACGTCATCGCAACGCATACGTGCGTTGTCTTACCGAACGAGTATCTGAAGCGCGCAGCGCCGCCAATTTTCCGCTAGCGATCGAAACGGCACGCAAAGTGCTGGCCGTCGATCCATGGCGCGAAGACATGGTGCGGCGCATCGTCGCGCTGCGCTACGAAAGCGGCGACCGGGCCGGGGCCTTGAGCGAATATGCAAACTTCGCCGAGCGTTTGAAACGCGAACTGGGTGCCGATCCGATGGAGGAAACGATTGCGCTGGCCGAGCGCATCGCTCGCGGTACGGGGCTGCCCGAAGAACGCGCGGGAGAAATGGGGAAAGCTGAAGGCGGCGATGCGGCCGTCCTACCATTTGTCGGACGGCGCGATGAGATGGGGCGCCTCCTGGAAGCGTGGAGCCGCGCCGCGCGTGGTCGCGGAGCCTGCGCCTTTATCGGCGGCGAGTCCGGCATCGGAAAGTCCCGGCTGGTTCGCGAGTTCGCGCACGCCGTGGAAGATCGCGGCGGCCGCGCTTTCATCGGCGCCACTGGTACGCCCGAAGCCGTTCCATATGAGGGCGTTGTCGACGTCCTGCGTTCGGCGTTGCCGTTGCTGACGTCGTTGCCCTCGAACATCGCGGTGGCTTCGGTCGCGACGCTCGTACCCGAGTTGCGCACGCGCGTCGCGCTACCGGAACTCGCGCAACTCGATCCGGAAAGCGAACGGCTTCGCTTGTTCGAGTCGGTCTTTCGGTGCATCCGTGATCTTGCCGCGGCTCGGCCGCTCCTTCTGGTGCTCGAAGACTTGCACTGGGCCGAACCGGCAAGCATCGAGATGTTGCGCTTTCTGCTGAATCGCGTCGTCACGATACCGGCCTTGATCGTCGTCACCTATCGTGAAGAAGAAGCGCCGCGCCTGCACCCGCTGCATCGCGTGCGGCGTGAAGCCCGCGCCGCGACGGGTGCTCAGAGTCTCTGGTTGAGCGGCCTGTCGGCGGGCGATGTCGAAGCGCTGCGGCCGGCAGTGACGGATCTGCGCGACCGCAACGCCGAAGCGTTGATTGCGGCGACGCACGGGAGCCCGCTATTCCTGACGCAGTTGATCGCCGATCTACACGAAGGCGAACGCAGTAGCGAACCCGCATCGCTCAGTGCCGTCGTTGGCCGGAGGATCGAACGCTTGAGCGAGCACGCCCAGGCCGCTGCCGAAATCGCCGCGTGCATCGGCGATCGGTTTTCGCGCGATGCGGTACGCGAAGTGAGCGCGTGGGACGAGGCTGCGCTTACGGATGCGCTCGATGAGTTGCTCGACCGGCGCATTATTCGCGAAGCCGGCGGACGCGGCGTGTTTGAGTATGCGTTTGCGCATCACTTTGTGTTCGAAACGATCGAACGATCGATCCCCGCCGAGCGTGCGTCGGTACGCCACCGCCGCGTCGCACGCGTGCTCGAAGAACTCTACCCCGAACGAGCCTCGGAGTTGGCCGGATCGCTGGCGCGCCATTACGAAGCGGCCGGCGATACGGCAAATGCCGTGCGATGCTACTTGGCGGCGATCCGTCACGCGCGGTCCGTCGGTGCGCCGGCAGAAGCGCGCGCACTGTGCGAATCGGCACTGCGTCTCGACATCGAGGCTCGATTTCGAGCCGAGGTGCTGCTGGCACGCGTAACGATCGAATCGCGCAGCGGTATGCGTGCGTTGTGGCGTGAGGCGCTCGAAGCGCTCGAACGGGCCGTGGCTGACCTCGCCGATCCCGAACTCGAGCGTTCGCGGTTGAAACTGCGGATAGAATTTGCACTGAGCGAAGCCGACCTCGCTGGTTGCGAAAGCGCCATCGCCAAGCTCCGATCGCGCGTTCCATCGGATGATGCTACGTGGGATGCGGTCGTTCACTCGGCCCAAGCGCGCGTTGCCTTTGCGCGCGGAGAACCTGCCGCGGCATCGCGCTGCGCCGAAGCCGCCCTAGCCGCCACACGGCTGGCGCGTGAAGACGAACAGACCGTTCGCGCGCTCGCGTTTTTGGCAGAAGTGGAATCGCACCGCGGCAATCTGCAACGCGCCGATGCACTGCTTGGCGAAGCGGCCGAGATTGCATCGTCCATTGCCGAGCCGGCGCTCGAGATACTCGTTACGCGCAGCCGCTGGCTCGTCGCGTATCAGCGTCGCGATGCGGCCCTCATGCGTACCCTTGGCGAACGATACCTCGATCTGGCGGTGCGTTTCGGCGATCGTCCGGCCGAAGCGTCCGCGCACAATCGGCTCGGGCTCACGGCGGCTACGGCCGGTATCGGCGATACAACCGCCGCACGCAACCATTTCGAAGCGGCGCTTCGCATCCATCGCGAAAACGGTAACCTTGCCGGTGCGGCGGGCCAACTGATCGATCGCGCCGTTCTCGAAACGCGATTGGGATTTTTCGAACGGGGTCGAGTTGCGACTGAAGAGGCCATAAAAACGTTTGCACAGATTGACGACGCGCGTGGACAAGTCGTTGGCCTAGGAAACTTGGCGTTTCTGCGCGCGCTTACTGACGACGTGGAAGGGGCTCGCGATGCGGGGCACCGGGCGCTGGAGCTCTCGCGCGAACGGGGTTTCGAATGGTTCGAGGCATCCACGCTCGAGAATTTGGCGTTAGCCGAAGCCCAGGCCGGCGAATATAAGCGCGCCATCGAGATGGCGAACGCATCCCTCGCGCTGCGCCGGCGTCTAGAATCTGCGGTGTGGTCGGGCAACACGCTCGCCGATCTCGCGATATGGTACCTGACGCTCGACGACGTGCCGGCGGCCCTCGAGGCGGTGCGCCAACTTCTGACCGACGACCAAGCCGTCCACGGAATCGATTGGCCGGCGTACCCGTTTTGGGCGGCAGCGCGCGTCTTCCATCGCGCGGGGCACGCACGCGAAGCGGCCCGCGCGCTCGACCGCGCCGGCGCGTTGCTGCTCGAAGTTGCCGACGGGCTGCAACCTGAGGATCGCGCGAGTTACTTAGCGATTCCGTTTCACGCGGATTTACTTCGGGTGCGCGAGACCGGGGACTGGCCCGCCGGAGGGAACGCGCGGGCGGAAAAACGGTAGCGTGCCGCGATGCCACCACGGCGGCGGGGGATGCGCATCGAATAGCGCCGCCGGCGTTTGTACGCGCTCGTAGCCGCGCACGTGCTCGGCTTCGGCAAACACCTCGCACAACACGGCAAACGTCACGACGAACGCTCCGGCGACGCACAGACCAGCGACCAGGGTCGGAGCGTCGTGAGTCCACACATGCCGGCGTAGCCACATAACCGCTAACCACGCGAGCGCCAGCAGGGTCGTGACCGCCAGCGGCGTGTAAAACCAGCGCGCGCTCCATACTCCTGCGACGCACACGGCGAGCGCGACTCCCGCGCCCGCCAGTACGTCGAACGGAAATGTGCTATTGATCGTCCGGTGCAAGATCGGTACCCAAGAGCAGCATCGTCGCAGTGCCCTGTCGCACGTCGGTTGCGAAGGTTCGGGCGAGCGCGCGAGCGGCGTCCGACGTTCCAATCGTAACGCTGTGCGCACGCTGCGGCTGGTCTACGAACGTCGGAACGTTCCATCCGCCACCGCGTAACGCCCCGACGATCGTCGGGGCGAACGCGCGATTACCGGTCGCATTCGATACGGTGACGCTATCCTGCGGCGGATCGTTCTTGCTAAACAACACGCTTCCGATCAGGCGCGCCCAACGCGGATCGACGAAAACGACCGACGCGTCTCCCGCCCAACCTGCTTTTCCGGGCAGCGTAAACGCGCGAACGTTATCGTCAGGTACGTTTCGGTAGACTTCGAGAAGCGCTAACAGTTGCTGGTTTGAAAGATCCGTTTTCACATCTTTACGCGCGAGCGCAATCAAATGCGGCAACTTGATCCAGTTCTGAGGCTGGCTTAACTGCGCCATCAGCAGGTGCAACACGTACTGCTGCCGGTGCATGCGCCCGAAATCCGATGTCGGATCGTGGCGGAATCGGATGTACCCAAGCACTTGGCTGCCCGTGAGATACTGTTCGCCCTTCTTGAGGTGAATGTGCAGCAGCTGCGCGTTATCGTCATAGTTCATGTCCTCGTCGACGTTGACGTTGAGGCCGCCCAGCGCATCCACGAGTTGCGCCGCACCCGCCGGCTGCAGCGCAATTGTGGCGTCGATCGGAATGTTGCCCATTAGCCGGCTTACGACGGCGGCCGAAAGTTTCGTTCCTCCGTATGCGTATGCGGCGTTGATCTTTTGCCGTCCGTAGTGTGGAATCGTCACCCACGTATCGCGCGGAATCGAGACGAGCGTTGCGGTTCGCCGCTCAACGTCGAGATGCGCCAGCAACATCGTATCGGTCGTCGCCTCGTCGTCCATGTACCCGAGCAGCAGCACGTTGAGCTTTTGGGCGCCGAAGGCTTGCTGTGCGGAATGCACCGCGGCCTGATGTTTGAGCGGTGCTCGTAACAGCAGGTATCCTACGAGCGTTCCAGCGATCGCGGCGCCGGCAAGTGCCAACAGACGCACGTGCATGGAATTGAGCATGAAGAAATCTCCTTTGCGTAACGCGGATCGTGCCGCTTCGCAGCACACCGCCGTGAAAAAATGGTCGAAAGGTTACGCTTGGAAGATTGGGGGCGCGCGTTCGCCGATGCCGATATCGGCTAAGATGAACTGCGCGAAGATGACGATGTCGAGTAGCAGTTTTGACGGCCGCGGTGCAATCGGCGTCAGCGCGCTGAGCGATCGGATGAATCGCAGAACCCGTACGGTCGTCGCGCCCATGACGCTCGCGAACTTCATGGCTGCAAACGCGACCAGTACGCACGTTACCGCATGCACGAGCAAGCTGATTGCGGGCGGACCGCCGAGCCAGAGCGTCGGGCCTCCAAGATGACCCCAAATCGTCAGTTGTTCGGCGCTTTCCATTGTGAAGAGCGTCAGAATTTGCAACGCAAATGCAGTGGGCAGGAGGGATGTCAGTTCTGGGCTGCAGGCGCGGTCGAATTCGCGGAAGAGATTCGGCGCGGTGCCGGCGTGCGCGAGTCCCGAGCGAATCTTCAGGGCGAAATATGCAGCGACCAACAGCACGCCTGCAATTAGTGCGGGGAGCACGTCGAGGTTGCTGCGATCGGTGAAGCGCCCCGGCCCAAACCAGTGCGCATTCGATGCAAATTCAACGAGCGGGTCGGCGATCGCGGCAGCGATCGTCGCTACCCCAAGGCAGAACCAGATTCGAAGGGCAGGTCGCGTCAACTCGCTCAACCTTCCGGCTCCACCCCACTTTGTCATCCTGAGCGGAGCGCGCGAGTCGAGGGCGGCGCCGACGTCACGTTCCGAGTGCCTACCCCGTCAACGTGCTGGAGGTGCAAACACGATATGCTGAAGTGGTTGGTTAAGAAGCAACTCGAGAAGTTTTCAGCCCGCTGGGGATACGATACTGGATACGCGCGCGAAATCGTCGACGACGCCGGAATCTCCGCGGTTATGCCGCTGCAAGCGCTAGGAAAACTCGGCGCCTATCGGCGCAACGTGCCGATGGATGCATACTACGGTGCTGCGCTCACCGCGGGGAAAGCGGCCGACTGCGGACCGTGCCTGCAACTCGGCGTTTCGATGGCCGAGGCAGCCGGCGTAACGGCCGAAACGATTCGTGCCGTTCTCGAAGTCGACCGCCCGCGGCTCTCGACAGAAGCGCAACTCGGCGTCGATCTGGCGCTCGGAACAGTCGCGCGCGATGCGAGCGGTGACGAGGCGCGCGCGGAAATTCTACGCCGCTGGGGTCGCAAGGGTCTCATTTCGATGGCGTATGCCATCGTCGGCGCACAGGCTTATCCAACGTTCAAATACGCGATTGGGCACGGCCGCGCGTGCGTGCGCGTGCGCGTTGGACAGGAATCGGTTCCGGTTCGTCATCCGGAGTATGCGTGAACGACGACCGCACGGCTCGCTTCGAATCGCTCCGCGCGCCGCTCGTGCGTCACGCCTACCGAATGCTCGGACAATACGGCGATGCCGAAGATATCGTGCAAGATGCATACTTACGCTGGGCGCACAGCGCTCGGAACGACGGACGTGCGCGACGACGCAGCCATGCTACGCACGATCGTGACGCGCTTGTGTCTCGATCGTCTGCGAGCGGCGCGCGCGAAACGCGAAGTGTACGTGGGTCCCTGGCTTCCCGAGCCGGTAATCTCGGGCGATCGCGACGATCCTGAGGCTTCTGCAACGCTTTCCGACGATATCTCGTTCGCGCTGCTACTCGCGCTCGAACGGTTGGCTCCGCTCGAACGCGCTGCGTTCTTGCTACACGACGTGCTGGACGTTTCGTTCGGCGAAGTCGCGCAGACGCTCGGTCGTAGCGAACCGGCGGTGCGCAAGCTGGCGTCGCGCGGACGCGAACACGTCCGCGATTCCACCCGCCACACGCAGACCAACCGCACACAACTGTTGGCGGTCCGCGACAAGTTTCTCGCGGCACTGCAGAATGACGATCCGGCCGCGCTCCAGCAATTGCTCGCCGAAGACGTCGTGTTCACCAGCGACGGCGGCGGAAAAGTCCCAGCCGCGACCGTACCCGTTGCCGGGCGCGAGCGCGTCGCGAGTCTGCTGTTCGGTTTGAAACAGAAGGGTTGGCGTGCCATCGTACGCATCGAGTTGGTTACGCTCAACGGCCAGCCCGGCTTCGTGACGTTCAATGCATCGGGCGTGCAAGAGATCGCAGCGTTGGAAATTCAGGGCGGTCGCATCGCGGCGATGTACGTCGTTCGCAATCCCGACAAGCTCCACTCCGTCGCTCACGCCCTGTCATGAGCGGAGCGAGCGGAGGGGAAAGGCGAAGGACGGGTGGATGCCTGAACTTCCCGACGTCGTTACGTATATTCACGCGTTGAAGCCGCGCATCGTCGGGCAAACGCTCGAAGGCGTTCGCATCGGCAGCGCGTCATTGTTGCGCACCGCCGACCCGGCGCTTTCGGAGTTCGCCAGCAAGCCCGTCGTCGAAATTCGACGCATCGGCAAACGCATCGCAATTGGCGTGGAGGGCGACCGCTGGCTCGTAATACATCTGATGATCGCCGGGCGGCTCCATTGGCGCCCGCAGAACGCCTCGATCGCCGGGCGTAACAATCTCGCGGCATTCGATTTTCCTAACGGTACGCTGGTGCTCACGGAAGCCGGTAGCAAGCGACGTGCGTCGCTGCACGCCGTCCGGGGAGAAGAAGCGCTGCGTGCGATCGATCCCGGCGGCCTCGACGTCTTCGAATCCGACGTCGGCGCGTTTCGGCGCGCGCTTAGCGCGGAGAATCACACGTTGAAACGCGCGCTTACCGATCCGCGCAGCATCGACGGTATCGGCAACGCGTATTCGGACGAAATCCTTCACGCGGCGCAACTTTCGCCGGTCATGCGCACGCAGAGCCTCACCGCCGCACAATGGGAACGCCTCTTCAATGCGACGCGCGCAACCTTGCAAACGTGGATCGATAGGTTGGCGACGCAGGCGGCGGGCGAATTTCCCGAGGGCGTTACGGCGTTTCGGCCTGAGATGGTGGTGCACGGACGCTATGGTAAGCCGTGCCCGCGTTGTGGCGAGCCGGTACAGCGCATTCGCTATGCCGACAACGAAACGAACTATTGCGCCGGTTGCCAAACCGGTGGGCGGCTGCTGGCCGACCGGAGCTTGTCGCGCTTGCTCAAGGGCGATTGGCCGCGCACGCTCGTAGCGTTAGAGCAACTCAAGCGGCGCTAGCACCGCTCAAGGGCCGGCCGGGAAGAGCTTGCCCGGCGGCGAAGCCCCTTGCTTAAGCCTTCGGGTTGGGCCCTCGTTCCTATTGAGGGGGGTCTTTCGTTGCGCATTTACGATGTTTCGTATGTCGGCCTTCGTCCTATGGCGCTGGCCCTATTGTGTATTCTGCCGTTTGCCGCAGGCGGCGCGAGCACGTCGTCGGCGTCGCCGAAACCCGCCGCGTGCGGCCTGCCCGTACCTTCAGGCCCGCTCGGGGAGCCGCCGCAAATCGAAGTCGGCTCTCTATCGCGCAACGATCGAGGGAATCCCGAACTGATTCTTCGCGTCGTTCGGCAAGGCGATCGTTTTTGCTATCGCTATACCCGCAACGGCCAACCCGAGGAAGGGGCGCCGATTTTGCGCGTCCATCGCGGCGAAACGTTCGCGATTCGATTGGTGAACGAACTCCAGGGAACGGCGCGCGGCGCTACGCTGGCAGCGAGCGCGCTGCAGCGCTGCTGGCCGCGCCAAATGCCGATGATGGCCGCGAAAACATTCACCGGCTATATGAATCACACACTCGAGGATCATTTAATGGCGATGAAAGACGTGGACGCCAACTTGCATCTTCACGGCTTTCAGGGACCACCCGAGGAAGAAAACATCTTTCTCTCGACGCTGAGCACGCCGGCGCATGCGTGCGAGTACGTCATCACCGTCCCGCGCACGCAGCCACCCGGCACGTATTTCTATCACACGCACGCGCATGGAATGTCCGACGACGAAGTCGCCGGCGGACTCGGCGGAATGTGGATCGTCGAACCCGACACACCGCAACTGCCTCGCGAAGACGAACGAGCAATCGTAATCGGCTACCGCGTCCCCTTCGTATTGACGGATAACTTTTTGTCCGACGATACGCCGCTTTTCCTAAGAGCCGAGCACGACGAAACGACGGCCAAGCCGGCAGCGCCGGTCGACTTCGATCCGTTCAACCCTCCGGCGTGGCCAAGCGCGATTCCGATTCAGGCGGCAACTTTCGCCGAACACGACGTCTGCGGGAACCGCAGCGGCGTCGCGTTCACGATCGACGGTACCGACACGCCCGGAAAACTGACGGTACCTTCCGGACAACCGCAACTGCTGCGCGTGCTCAATGCGACGCCGGACAGTCCGATCCACGTGCGAATGCGCGACGGTTCGGGCGCCCCCGTTGCCATGCACGTCGTTGGACGCGACGGCAATCCCGTCGGTGGAAACCAGGCGCAGCCCCTCTCGCAGTACGTCGCCATGAATGAAGTGACGCTCCCGCCGTCCGGCCGCGCCGACATGCTCGTTACGCTGGAACCGAATCAGACGCTCACCCTGTACGGTGCGCACTCGTGTTTGGCTCCCGGTGACGAGGTGACGATGTCGAACGTGTTGCTGAGTGTACGCGCGGGAGCGCCGGCAGTAACTCCCGCGACCGTCGCGTCGGCGCCGCTAGATCTCGCGCAGTCGCCGGCAGCGCGACTGCTTGCCTATGCCCGCGCACACCCGCACGACGTCCGGCGCCGCGCGATAACCTATACGGAGTACGTCCTGCCGCGCGCCTCCGGCAAGGGAATTGATGGCGCCTATTATATCACCGAAACGAGTGCAGCAAACTTCCACGAACACACGTATTGGCCGATGTATGCAAGGGGCGCGCGTACACCCGCGCCGGACATTATCGTCAAACGTGGATCGATCGAAGAGTGGGATATTTTCAACGCAACGATGGAATCGCACAGTTTCCACATCCATCAAATGAGTTTCGTCGCACTCGACCATTCTGGGCCGGTCACGCTCGACACGGTGTGGGTGCCCTTCGGCAAAATGTTGCACAACCCCAAAAACGCCGACTACCCGCTGATCCAACCGTCGCGCACGCGGGTGCTGCTGGATTTCCGTAACGTGCCGCGCGGCACGTTCGTCTTCCACTGCCATATGCTGTTTCACGAGGACCGCGGGATGATGGGCGTGATTAAAGTCGTGTGATACTCGTCACCCCGGGTCTGGAACATCTCGAGAGCTACACCGCGGCACTGCGCACCGGCTGGTCGCCCGACAATCTGCGCGACGAGACCGCCGTTGAAGAACTCGAAGAGATCGAGCGCGATCCTGAAGCGTTCCTGCGCCGACTCGACGACCCCGAAGGAAAGGGTCCGCCAATCCGGCTTCTCGACGGAGCAGAGGCGGCGCGCCTTCCGGGCTTTCGACGCTGGATGTGGGACGGCGAGTTCTGTGGCAGCATCGGGTTTCGCTGGGCGCCGGGAACGCCCGAGCTCCCGCCGTGGTGCTACGGACACATCGGTTACGCCGTCGTGCCGTGGAAGCGTGGTCGTGGTTACGCTACCGCAGCGGTAGCTGCGATACTGCCGCTCGCGCGCGAACGCAAACTTCCGTTCATTTACGTAACGACGTTGCCTGATAACGTCGCGTCGCTACGCGTTATCCTTGCAAACGGGGGCGTGCTGGTCGATCGGTTCGAACAGTTGCCGGCGCACGGCGGCGGTGAAGCGTTGCGCTTTCGCATCGATCTCGTCAAGCCGTAATCGACGACGAGCGCACGCGGGAAACCAGGCGTTTCCGTGCGAACACGATCACGCACCAGGAGGAGTACGAATTTATGCAATTTTCGTTTAGAACGTTGCGCGGCATCGCGCTTTGTGCTGCGGTTGCGATTCCAGCCGTCGCACTGGCAGCGGCCCTCGCGCCGTCGACGATTCCCGCGAATCCCGCGAGTTATGACGGTAAGAGCGTCACCGTTACCGGCAAAGTCACCGGCTTCCAGACGTCACAGACGATGATGGGCAAAGTCGCCGGCTTCCAACTCTGCGATGCGAAATGCGTCGTCGTGATCGACCAAACCGGTCAGTCGCGAACCGACGGCAGCTCCGCGACGGTAACGGGTACGTTCCACACGTCGTTTAAGGGACCCAAGCGCACTTTTAACAACGCGGTCGTTATCGCGAAGTAGCCGGCGCCGGCGCCGCATCCCTAAGGATGCGGCGTCTTCTTCGGCGCAGGCTGCTCGTGGGGCGCGTTCGCGGCGGGCTTCCCTTGCGGCTGCGCGTGCGGCTGCTGCGCGTGTGGCGGCTGCGCGTGTGGCGGCTGCGCGGGTTTGGCGGCAGGCTTCATTTCGGCCGGTTTGCCGGCAGGTTGTTGCGGATGTGCCGGCGCGGGTTTCGCATGCTCCGGTGCGGCCGGCTTTGCAGCTGGCGCAGCCTGCATGGGATGTGCCGGTGCCATTTTCGCGTTGACGCTGGCCTTATCGGTCGTCGTCACGGGTTTAAAGTCGGCCGGTCGATTCGACGCGCTCAGAGGGCGAGCCAAAACGGTCTCGGGCGGCTTGCCGCCGTTGACTTTGGCCAAGAGATTGCGATCCTGTGCCGCCTCTTGGATGTGCGCTCGCTGCACCGGAGTCATCGCGACGTGGTGCTCGCGAGCGATGGCGACTTGGCGCGCGTCGGGGTGCATCCTCACGCCGCCGGGGCCGTTGTAACTATAGCGGTTGACGTTCCTTACAATGACGGTTTTGTTTACGTATACGTTGCGGATAACCGTCGGGTTTACCGGCGTCACCGCGGTGTTGTAACTGAACGCGTTGCCGATCCAGTTACCGCCGACATAGCCGTTGCCGTAGTATCCGCCGCCGTAGTTGATGCCTCCGTAGAAGCCCACTTGCGGCCCCCAGTAGCCCTGGTTCCAGGCGTAACCGGCACCGTTTTGGTTAGCGCCCCAGTAACCCGGCGTCCAATACATTCCCAGCGACGGCGGCTGCACGTACGTGCCGGGAACCCAGTAGTAGCCGGCCGGCCCCCAGGCCCAGTAGCCCGGAGTCCAAATGGAATTCTGCTCCGATGCGTACGGCATCGAATACGACGGCATGGGCGGAGGCGCGAAGAGTGAGACGTAGACTTGCGCGTTGGCCGCGGGCGCGAAGCCGAGCGCCGCAGCGACCAGCGCGATGGGTAGGCAAAATCGTAGCATTCGCATGGAAACCTTCTACCCGTTGCTTGCGCGGTCTAACCGGCTCTCATTTATCCCTCATGCCGGTGCCGCGCAACGGCGCGGCCGGGGCGCGCGACGGTCTCGTAGAGCGCGCCGGCCGCGACGATCGCGGCCATGACCAGCAACGTTACCCAACCGTAGTTGAAAGCGGCGCGTCCGCTCGAGAGCGCGCTCGGCCACACGATGTTTGCCAGCATCAGCAGTAAGTAGAGTCCGCCTCCGGCCGTCACCGGCAACGCCCACGGGCCCAACGTGAAGACCCCGCTCGGTTTCCATCCGCGCAGCCGCGCGATCAACGCACCGGCGACCGTCAGCATAAACGCAAGGTAGATGCCCGAGGTCGCAAACGAGACGAGCGCGTACAGCGCCGTAACGTTCGCCGGATAGTCGAACCAGAGCACGTGCACCGGTTTGCTCGGGTTGACCAAGACGAGCAGAAGAAACAGAAACGGCACGACGGTCCCTACCAAAATTGCGTTGACCGGCGTGTGGTGACGCGGGGAGACTTCCCTGAGCCGACGACTCATGGGAAGCGCGCCGTCACGCGCGAGCGCGAACGCGACGCGCGCCCCGGCGCCTTGCACGGCCGTGCCGCAGCTGAAAAACGCAACCACAACCATCACCAAGAAGAAATTTTGCAGCCAATGCGGCAGCTCGCCGAGGATTGTATTGATTCCGCCGTTGACCACCGGGCCGACGCCGCCGTGCGGTGTTGCCAGCAGTAAGCCTAACACGAGTACGAACGATGCGATTCCGCCGTAGAACAGCGCGTTGCGCATGGCGCGCGGAACCTGGCGCTGCGCATCCAGCGTCTCCTCGGAAATGTCGCCGGCGGATTCAAAGCCGTAGAAGATATAGACGTTGGCAAGAATTGCGACCAGCGCCGCGCCCGTCCACCAGTTGCCGCCGAAGTTGAGTCCGAGCGGATTGCTCTTTGCGAATTCGACGCCTTGGGATGAGAAGACGAAACCGAGCGATTGATGGAAACCGGCGATGGCCAATGCCAGAAAGACGCCGAACGTTCCGATCGTTTCGACGTACACGCCGAACCGCGCGACGTGCCCCATAATCTTTGCGCCGACCGAATTGAGAATTGCCGACAGCACGATGATGCCGCCCGCGATCGCAAAGATGACGAAATGATTGGCGGGATCCACGTGCGTGCCGAACCAGGCGTTGCATAACGCCGCAACGTAGGCGACCGCGCCCGAATCGACGGATGCCACCGTCGCGAGCAGCGCGAAACCGTAAATCCATCCGATGAACCAGCCGAAAAGCGCGCTCACGGTGTACTTGCCGTATTGATAGAGTGCGCCCGAGAGCGGATACTCACTGGCAAGTTCGCCGAAAACCAGCGCCACCAGCATCATCCCGCCGACGACCACGGGTATCGTCCAGATATAGCGCGGGCCGCCCGTTCCCAAGCCGAGCGTGTAGAGTGAGTAAATCCCCACCATCGGGCTGAGGTAGCTAAACGCCACCGAGAAGTTGTCGAATAGCGAAAGAACGCGTGACAACTCCTGGCGGTATCCGAGTTCGCTCAGCCGATCGGCGTCACCGTCTCGCGCTGCATCCGGCATTTAGCCGTGGCAGGTTCGCACGAAATCGGCCAGGTCCCGGTCGAAGCGTTCGGCATCTTCCAGGAACGGCGAATGTCCGATACCCTCGTACAGCGCTAGCCGCGCGTTGGGCACGGTCGCCGCACCGTACGCACTCGCGGCCGGAGCGATGATGCCGTCGAGCGAGCCTTGGGTGAAGAGCACGGGAACTTCGAGGGTGGCAAGAATTCCATGCGCGTCCACCGGCCGCCGAAAGGCCGTACGAATCGACGGCGGCACCATCATGTTGTATGCGAGCATTCGCTCGAAGTCGTCAGCCGTAGGCTGCCGCGCGAAGCACGCATGTAAGAAGGTGCGCGTCCCGTCGATGCACGCCATCGGGTCGCCGTCACGTGTGCCGCGCAGCGTTCCGGCGTCGGCGCCGTAGAAGTCGGCGCCGTCGCCGATTACGGCACCGACGAAATTGATGCCGGCTACCGCCGCGGCGCCGTGGTGCCGAACGTAGTCGAGAATAACCTGTCCCCCGTACGACCATCCTACGAGCACGGCGCGCTCGAGACCGAATCTGTCGAACACCGCGGCAACGTCGTCGCCCCAGATGCGCGAGCCGCGGTATGCTTGCGCATCGGACGGTTTATCGGACCAACCGTGCCCGCGCAAGTCTAAAGCGATCAAGTGGAAACGTTCGGCGAGCGCACCTTCGAACTGTTTACGCCAGGCAAGGTGACTTTGCAAATAGCCGTGGATAAAGAGAATCGCCGGCGCGCCGTCCGGTCCGCGCGCGCGCACTCGCAACCGCACCCCGTCGCTCGCCACGACGTCGACGTACTCGCCGTTCAACGTTCAACCATTAAAGAGACACGACACTAGAGAAACGGCAGGCCGATCATCCGCGCGAGACCGTAAATCAGCGCAATGAGGCTGATCGCTACGATGACGAGATGCCGCGGGAACAGCATTTTCGTACTGATACCGGCTAAAAACGAGGCGCTCGCGAAAATAACGGTTAAAAGAAGGAAGTCGTCGGCGTGACGGTTGGCGACCTGGGCGGCCCTGAAATTCTCATTTGCGTCGCGTTCGTCTTGCGCGGCGAGTTGGGTGTCCTTTGACGAGTACTGCGCCATGTTGAGCGGTGATTTCGGTGCACGAGCATTGTGCAACGGATCCGTTTTGATCCACGCGGCGACCGCCTTTTGCATCTCCGGCCGGAAACGCTCGAAAAGAAAGGATTCTCGTCGCCGATCGCCTTGCTCCTCGGCGATCGAGTATTGCATGAACATGTTGACGTCAATCGCGGTGTCGGCAATGGCGCGGTTCGAACTCATAGCTGCGGCCGCACGATTGGCGTTGGCAAGGTCGTAATGTCGGGCTTGGGCGCCGCTCCATCGGCCGGATTGATAGCTGCATGCCGCAGTCAGCGCTGCGGCGGCAGAAATTACGGTGAGCGACGTAATATCGACGATTCGATTGAGCGCGTCGCGCGAAATCATGCGTTCCCAGGGTTAAGCGAAAGCGTCCGGCGCGCCTGGCGGGATCTCGAAGTCCCGAGAAAAAGCGTATCGCGCCGAAAGGCGCTGCAATCCGAACGGCGCTACCATGGAGCCGGTTATTCGTGACGGAGCGTTCGCGACGGCGTTTCGTCGAACATGGCGCGATAACTGGCCGTAAAGTGACCCATGTGCCAGAATCCCCAATCCGCGGCGACGTCGATGACGCGCGTTTCGTGCGGGTTTGCGCGTTGCAGAGCTCGGCGGGCACCGCTTAAGCGGAGCCGCTTCAAGTAATCCATTGGGCTGTAACCGGTGATCGCTTCGAAAGCATTGATCAATGATCGCGAACGCACGCATGAAACGCGACTCAGATCGAGAAGCGTGACCGTCGAGTCGAGATGCTCGCGCATATACGCTTCGCAGGCGCGGACGGCAGCAAAGCGGGCATTCAGACTCGGCGCGCGTTCCACCGCGTAACGGTCGAGTTCGTCGAGGGTTTCGGAGAGCAGCGGAATCAGATTGCCGTGCACGGGACGCGTCGCGCTGCGAGAAATCGAACATGCCGAACGGAGCGCAGCGCGGAGCCGGCTAGAAGGTATCGGCTTGCGCAACACGCCGCATTTGGCGAGTCGATCTGCCAAGATCGCAGCGTCGGGCGCCTTTGAGAAAGAGTGTAAGCCCTTGGTGTCAACGGCGACGGCCGTTACCGTTACCGGTCCCGTCGTACGCAGGTCGATCTCGTCGCGGCCAACCGCCACGCACTCGTCGTCAAACGGACCGCCAAACCAGCGTGCCGGCGAGTCCGGCGCCATAATCGTCGCCACCACGATGCGATCGGGCTCGATCTTCGCGTTCATCTGCACCCCCAGATTCACGCGCCGTGACGAGATCCGTAATGGTCCATCATCAAGCATTCGGTAGGTCACGTCCAGCGCGCCTCGTTCGAGTTGCGCCCACGATAAACTCGACGCGTCGAGCGAAAGCAAAGACGACTGTTCTAAGTCGGCCGTGTGTCGCATGACCGCAAGCCAATAAGCATCGTCCGTCGCCCCTTGGTACGCTTTGTCCGCCGAGCGGTCGCTTTCCTAGCGCTCCTCACCCTTGGCCGTGGATGGTGTTGATTCTACGTTTAGGACATCGTTCAGGAGCCGCTCCATCGCCCTATTCGCGCGATCGGCTAAATCGCGTTCGAGCTCGTTAAAGAGCTCCTTCATGCAAAGCATCACGCTCGGAGCGTTGTAACCGACGCTGCGCCAGCGCTCGCGGACGTCGCGATCGAGACGGCGATTTAACTCGGGGTCCAGATCGTTGCGCTCTTTGAAGCGTTCTTCAACGTGCTCGCGTATCGCTTCGTCAAGTTCCGTCCGGTACGCCTCAGGATCGCTCCAGATCGCCTTTCCGTTGCGAAAGAGTTGGAGGCACGCCAGTCCGCTGCGGCGCAATTCGTCCTGCTCCCAGTCGGCATCGTCGCGCGACCGTGCCATCGCGGCCCGCACGGTGAACTCCATAATCCTGTTGACGAGGGCTTCGTAAGGAATATCCTCGGCTATGGACGTGCACTCTCCAATGCGAGCAGAATATAAATCTGACGGCAACAGGCGTTCATTATAGCGGATTCGGTCGGCTATTCGTATCCCGAAAGTGAAAGGACGCACGCGCTTGCGCGTTTGGGATAGACGCCGACGCTGCTCACGCCTACAATTCGGGCTACATCACCCTTTGGACACGGAGCGAAACATGGCTGATAAGAAGCCTAACTTCCTAATCCTGTGGGGCGACGATATTGGTATTTGGAATATCAGTCGCTTCAGTAACGGCATGATGGGATACCGGACCCCCAATATCGATCGCGTCGCCAATGAAGGCGGCCTGTTCACCGATTACTATTCGCAACAAAGTTGCACCGCCGGCCGGGCGTGCTTTATTGCCGGGCAAAACCCCATTCGGACGGGACTCACGAAGGTCGGGATGCCCGGCGCGACCGTCGGCCTCCAGAAAGAAGACCCGACCATTGCCGAGATGCTGAAGCCACTCGGCTACGCCACCGGGCAGTTCGGCAAGAACCATCTCGGCGACCGCAACGAGTTCCTACCGACCGTCCACGGCTTCGACGTGTTCTTCGGCAATCTTTACCATCTTAACGCCGAAGAAGAGCCCGAATTGCCGGACTATCCGAAGATGCCCTGGTTCAAAGAGCAGTTCGGACCGCGCGGCGTGCTCGATTGCGTGGCCACCGATACCGACGACGCGACGGTCGATCCGCGCTGGGGCCGCGTGGGTAAGCAGAAAATCACCGACACCGGTCCGTTGACCAAGAAACGTATGGAAACGGTCGACGAAGAGATCACATCGCGCGCGATTGCGTGGATGGAAGAACAGGCCAAGGCCGACCAACCGTTCTTTCTGTGGTACAACTCGACGGCAATGCACTTCCGAACACACGTCGCTGAGAAAAATCTCGGCAAGAGCGGCCAAGATCCGTACAGCGACCGAATGGTCGTACACGACGAGCAGATCGGCATGATTCTCGACAAACTCGACGAGTTGGGGATCGCGGATAACACCGTCGTCATGTACTCCACCGACAACGGTCCGGAGAACGATACGTGGCCGGATGGTGCGAACACGCCATTCCGCATGATGAAGGACACCAATTGGGAGGGCGGCTGGCGCGTACCGTGCTTCATCCGCTGGCCCGGACTCATCAAACCGGGATCGATTTACAACGGCATCGTGTCGCACATCGACATGTTCCCGACGATCCTTGCCGCGGCGGGGAATCCAGACGTCAAGCAGCAGTTACTCGACGGCTGCACCGTGGGCGGGATGAAATACAATGTCCATCTCGACGGCGATAACATGATTCCGTATTTCAAAGGTGACGTTGCCGAGAGCCCGAGACAAGGCATCATGTACTTCAGCGACGACGGCGACGTCATCGCGGTGCGGGTCGGAGATTATAAGTTCAACCTGGCCGTCCAACGCGCCGTCTCCACGGACGCTTGGGCCGAACCGTTTGTGAAGCTGCGACTACCGCATATCGTGAACTTACGGCGCGACCCATTCGAGCGAGCAGACTGGAACTCGAACGTCTATTGGGATTGGGCGATCGATCACATTCCGCAGCTGTACTTGATGCAAGCAGTCGTCGCCGAACAGATCGAGGGCTTCAAGAAGTTCCCGCCGCGGCAAAAGGCCGCGTCGTTCAACCTCGACGCGGTGCTAGCCCAGGCGCAAACTTCGCACGGCTAGCGGTGATCGGGAACATAACTCGGGTGGGTGACTTTTACGAAAGTCACCCTTACCCGCCTCCAGTAGACGACGTCGCAGCGTACCGTCGTCTCTGGAATGACGATCGGCGGCGGTGTAACGCACATCTGTTTTGGCCGGCGGAACCGTATCGCGACGACCGCAGTATTTTGGTCGCCGGCTGCGGCACGGTGCAAGCGGTTCACCACGCGCTGCGCTGGCCGCAAGCCCGCGTCGTCGGAATTGACGTCAGCGCGCGCAGCCTCGCGGCCGCGGGCGAACTCAAGGAAACGCACGGCCTCGACAATCTCGAGTTGCACCAACTCCCGGTTGAGGAAGCAGACAAGTTAGACGAACGATTCGAGTACGTCGTCTGTACGGGCGTCCTCCACCACCTTCCCGACCCGACTGCCGGACTTCGTGCACTTCGGCAGGTGCTTCATCCGAACGGTGCGCTGCATTGCATGGTGTACGCGCCGTACGGTCGTGCCCGCGTGTACATGATTCAGGAGTACTGCCGGCGCCTAGGGATTGGATGGTCCGGCGCTGAGGTGAGCGATCTCGCCGCGAGCCTCAAGGCGTTACCCCAGGACCATCCCATCGTGCCCCTGCTGCGCAACTCGCCCGACTTCGCCAACGTCGATGCGCTGGCCGACGCCTTGCTGCACCCGCTCGATCGCGCCTACTCCGTTGCGCAACTCATGGATCTGGTCGCCGCCACCGGTTTGGTTTTCGGCCGCTGGCTGCGCCAAGCGCCCTATCTGGCGACCTGCGGCGCGCTCGGGTCGGCTCCGCATGCGCGTCTTCTGGCAAAACTACCCGCGGACGAGCAATATGCTGCGGTTGAGTTGTTTCGCGGTACGATGGTTCGCCACTCGGCTATCCTCTATCGAAGCGATGCGGAAGCGGATAAGCACAGCGTGACGTTCGACGGCGATGCGTGGCTTGGTTACGTTCCGATTCGGCTGCCCGAAACGCTAACGATTCGCGAACGCCTGCCTCCCGGCGCAACCGCCGTGCTCGTCAATCGCAGTCATACGTACAACGATCTCTACTTGCCGATCGACGCTCCGCGCGAACGGATGCTGGCGACAGTTGACGGGCGGCGAAGCATCGAACGAATCTGCCGCGAGGTGGGAAATCGCGACCTCGCGCGCTCGTTCTTTGGGCAACTCTGGCAGTGGGACCAAGTCGTGTTTGATCTTTCGCAGTTATGACGGCAGAGCGGCTGCTCGCGGCGATCATGCTCGTCGCGTTGACGTTCGGCGCCGGACTCGAAGTGGACCGCGAACACCTGATCGCGACGCTGAAAAACGTTGGGCTGATCGTTCGCGCCTTTATCGCAAATTTCGTCGTCGTTCCGGTCGCCGGGTTCTTGGTTGCGGACGTGCTGCGGCTGCCGGCGAACGTCGCGACGGGTTTTTTGTTGATGGCGGCGGCACCCGGCGTTCCGTTCGTGCTGGCAGGAGCGCGCAAGAAGGGCGGTCGGCTCGGGCTTGCCGTTGCCCTGGCACTCTTTCTCCCGCTGCTATCGATTGTGACGGTGCCGCTCACGCTGGCGTTAATTCTGCCGGCCGGCGTCCGAGCCGAGTTTCCCATTGCCAAGTTTGCCATAACCTTGGTGCTATTTCAGTTATTGCCGCTGATTATCGGCGTAGTCGTTGGCGGCCGCTTTCCGGAGGCTGCCGACAAATTCAAGAAGCCGATTCAGATCGTATTCGTCGCCGCAATCATCACGCTCGTCGTGCTGTTAATGCCGAAACTCGTCCACGACGTTCCGCTCGTTTATGGGTCGCACGGCATGTGGGCGATGCTAATTCTCGTGCTGATCTCGTTTAGCCTCGGTTGGTGGTTCGGCGGTCCGGCGCGCGAAGATCGCCGCATCCTGGCGATCGGGACGGCATTGCGCAATATCGGCCTGTGTGCATTGATTGCATCCGGCTTTGCCGACCCGCACGTCGCCGCTGCCGTGATCGCGTACTTCATTATCCAGTTCATCGTGACCACCGCATTTGGAGCGTATTTCAAACGTACGGTTAAGGAGGTTATCGTATGAGCCCCTTGATCGTTTCAAAGTTCGGAATCTGGACCTTTACGACTATTGACGTCATCTCGCTGATCGCCGCTACGACCAACGCGTTCAACGGTGCCCTGCTCGCCCGCCGGCCCGATCACTACAAACACTTTACGGTCATTGGCGTTGTGATCTTGGGTTACGCCGGCGGCATCGGCGGCGGCATCGTGCGCGACGTGCTGGTGAACAAAGTCCCCTCTCCGCTCGAGAATCCGTGGTACTTGTTCGCGTGTTTACTCGCGGCGTCGCTCGCGATCGCGATCGATTACGCCAGCGCGCAGCGATTCAAAGACGGCTTGTTTCAGTTCATGACCGCGTTCTCGCTGCCATGGTACGCAATCGTCGGGGTGCAGGCAGCGATGACCGCGCGCCTCGGCTATTTCGCTGCGGTGATCATCGGTGTCATCGCGACGACGGCCGGCCGCTGGATCATCGACTCGGCCTGCCTCGTCGTCCCCAAACAACTCGTGCGCGGCGAGTTCTTCGTTACCGCGGCGGTGCTGACGGGAATCGCATATCTGGTCTGTAATCAAGTCTTTGGACTCGACGTGATTCCGTCGACGGCGATTGCGTTCGTCGTTGGGTTCGGCTTCCGCCTCATCTCGCAGGCGTTGGGTTGGGAAGAGTGGGAGCCCTGGGAACCGGTGGAACTAACCGAGGGAGAAAAGATGCGTAAGCGCCTCGGTGAAGGATTACATGCCGAGTTCGATCGCCATGAATGATGGCGCAGATTTGCATTTGTCGTACATCTGGAGGTTTTCGTGCACAAGACACTCGTAACGGCCATGATCGTAGCTGCAATGCTGCCGGCATTGCAGGCGTCGGCCCAGACACCGTCGACCGCGCAAGCCGCGCCAATGGCTCCGGCAGGTCCGGGACTTCCCGCCGTGCGGCACCTCGAATATCGCTTCGGTTATAACACCCCGGCCACGAAAGCGGGGACCGGGACCGGCACGACGACGATTGACATCACCGGCCTCGCGCCTGACGGCGGCATGATGATCACCGCCACCGACAACTGGTGGAATACCGTGCGCCCCCGCCAGACCTACACGTGTGAAGTCTACGCCAATGGTGGCGTCGTTTGCCCGCAACCGCCGTATGCGCTCTCCCCGATTCAAGTTGCGATCGTGCCGCTCTTGGGACGCCACTATTTCGCTGCGTTGGCAGCCAACGCGCACGCAACGTGGGAGCAGAAATACAGCGTCCGCGCGACTTTTTTCCCGAGCGGTACGCACGGCTTTTCCGGACAAGTGTACACGTGGAACGGCGTGTATTCGTTGACCGCTAAAGGCACGACCCCGAACAACGGCGAGGCCGTCAACGTCATCCACTCAACCGGGTCGATGACGCAACAAGGCGGTCGCGCGGTCAAGGTCAACCAAAAGGCAAACCTGCTCTTCGATCCGCGTCTGAAGATACCGGTGTACGTCGACGAGTTGTTCACGTTCGTTCCGCGCCTCAGCATCAATCAATATACCATTCAGATGAAACTCATTCGCACGTGAACGATGGGATGACGCGGATCCCCGGCGGCGCGTTCCGCATGGGATCCGATCGTTTCTATCCCGAGGAAGCGCCCGTACGCGAAGTGAGCGTGGACCGTTTTTGGATCGACACCCACGCGGTCACCAATGCCGAGTTCGCGAGCTTCGTGCGAAAAACCAGCTACGTGACGGTCGCGGAGCGGCCGCCCAATGCCGCCGATTATCCGGGAGCGCCGCCCGAAAAACTGGTTCCGGGATCGTTGGTCTTTCATATGACGGCCGCGCCGGTCGATCTGCGCGATTACACGCAGTGGTGGTCGTGGACCCCGGGTGCATCCTGGAAACATCCGAAGGGTCCCGGATCCTCGATCGAAGCGCGGCCCGACCATCCGGTCGTTCACGTGGCATGGGAAGACGTCGACGCCTACGCGCACTGGGCAGGAAAACGCTTGCCAACCGAAGCGGAGTGGGAATTCGCCGCGCGCGGCGGTCTCGAGGGCAAAAACTTCGTCTGGGGCGACGAAATGGAACCCAACGGAAAGCCGGCCGCCAATACGTGGCAGGGGAACTTTCCCTGGCGCAGCAGCGCGCGCGGCGGCCCAGGCACGATTCCCGTTGGACGCTTCGACCCCAACGGCTATGGACTGTACGACATGGCCGGCAACGTATGGGAGTGGACGTCGGATTGGTACGTCGCCCAACCCTCATCCCAAAGGGCGCCATGCTGTTCCGGCGGTTCTCCCGAGCAGAGTTACGATCCGTGTCAACCAGAATTCCCGATTCCTCGCAAAGTGCTCAAAGGCGGCTCGTTCTTGTGCGCGCCGGAGTACTGCCTGCGATTTCGACCGGCCGCGCGTTCGCCGCAGATGATCGACACCGGAATGTCGCATCTCGGATTCCGCTGCGTGCGCGACGGAGGTGATGAATGAGTAAGGTAGAGGAGAAGCGCGCCAAACGAGGCCTCATTACGCATCGCGAGTTCAAACTCGGCCGTACGACCAAAACTGCCCTGATCTATGGCGACGGAGCCGTCTGAGGAGCCTGGGCAAAGCGTAGCCCCGATGACAGCCGTCCGCCCGTCGCGGTGGAGCGGAATCGTTCGGGGTTTCGGACCGGGTTTTGTGTCGGGAGCGTCAGCGAACGATCCGACGACGGTCGGTTCGATCGCGGTTGTCGCGGCCGCCACGGGATATCGCACGGCGTGGCTCGTCGTTTTGCTCTTGCCGATGCTCGCGCTCGTCCAATCGATTGCTGCATCGGTGGCGGCGGTCTCGCAGCTGAGCTTGCAACAGGCAATTGCAAGAACGTACGGTCGCTTTTGGAGCGTTCTGGGAGGCATTACGATCGTTGCGGTCGGCCTGTTAACCCTAGGCGCCGACGTGCGCGCGGGAGCGGATGCGCTCGCGCTGTTTACGCACATGCCGGCCGATTACTTCGTGGTCCCGTTGGTCGCCGCTGCCGGATGGCTGCTGGCAACGCGGTCCTACATGCGGATCGAGCGCATCCTCGCCTCGTTTACACTAGTGTTCCTCTTTTACGTCGCAGCCGCGATTTTGGCGAAACCCGATTGGGGCGCCGTCGCTCGGGCCATTTTTGTGCCGCACGTAGACCTATCGAGCGGCTTCGTCTTTGGCGCGATTGCGTTGTTGGGAACTACGCTAACCGGCTACGTCTATTTCTGGGAGTCGATCGAGGTTGCCGAACGCCGGCCGGAACCCGCGCAGTTCGGAGCGGTCACTGCCGACGCCGTGCTCGGCATGCTCGTTGCCGGCTCGTCGTTTCTCTTCATTTTGATTGCAACGGCCGCAACGGCCGGTAAGCATCACGCCGCGATCGAAACAGCGGCCGACGCAGCGACAGCGTTGAAACCGCTCGCAGGCGGATGGGACGAGCGACTCTTTGGAGCCGGACTGCTCGCATCGGCCGCGATAGCGATTCCGGTGATTGCCGCGACGAATGGTTACGTCGTTGCGCAAACGTTCTGTTGGCGTGCATCGCTAACGTTCGAGCCGCGCCAGGCCCAGTCGTTCTACGGAGCGATCTTCGGTTCGCTCGTCGTTGCGGGCGCGTTCGCGTTTTTTCCAATTTCGACGATGGCGTATCTCTATTGGGCCTCGATCGTTGCGGGACTCTCAACACCGATTACCCTCATTCTGATGTTGCTGCTGGCGCGAAATCGCACGACGATGGGCGATAGGCCGCTCAAACCGCTTACCGTTTGCGCCGGCTGGGTCGTCACCGGCGTTGTCACCGTCGCGGCAGCCGGCTTTATTCTTTCCCTTGCGGCGATCGCGCATCGATCGCATTAGCCAGCGGCTGAAGGAGAAGGTTCAACAGAATAATCACGACCGCGCCGGCGATCGCTCCCGGCCACAGACCAAATCCCGCCAGCGCGCCAACGGCAGCAGTTGCCCAAATCGTGGCAGCCGTGTTGAGTCCCGTTACGCTGACGCCGGTACGAAATATCACGCCGCCGGCGATGAAGCCGACGCCCGTCACGACGCCGGCGATGATCCGCGTCGTATCGCCGGCTCCCAGTTCGCCGTCGAGCAGTGCAAATAGCGCGGCGCCGGTCGAAACGAGGCTGCTGGTGTGCAAACCCGCGGCGCGCTGGCGCCACTCCCGCTCAAAACCGATTGCAATTCCCAATAGCGCCGCAACGGCAAGCCGCGTTAAAAACATACCGAACGTCAGGTCTTTCATTCGCGTAAAAAACGTTCGCGCTTCAATTCTTATGTCATCCTGAGCGGAGCGAGCGCAGCGAGCGTAGTCGAAGGGCGAAGGACGGCGTCTACTTCCACACCGTTCGTGCGATGCGCAACCAGTTGCCGCCGAGAACCTTGCCTAAGTCTTCATCGGAATAGCCCATCGACGAAAGTTCCTCCGCAACGTGCGGAAGCTGCTCCGGCTGCACGAACGGGCATCCGTTTGGGAAGCGAATGGCATCGGGGCCGAAAAGGTGTGGTGTAGCAGCGAAGGCCGCCTTCAACTCCTCGTCGTCGAAGACGTAGTCGAGGCCGATGCCGGCGTGATCGATGCCCGCGAGTTGGACGACGTAGTCAATCGCACGCGCGAACGTCGCACTGGTAACGTCGGCATGAAACGCGCCGACGCCGTTAATGCCGACGACGCCGCCGCGGCGCGCGCAGGCGAGAATCACCTTGTCTTCAACGTTACGCGGATGGTCCCACAGCGCTCGCGGATTCGAATGCGAAAAAATCACCGGCGTCGACGACGCCGCAATAACGTCGAGCACGGTGCGCTTACCCGTGTGCGAACAGCACGGCACCATACCAACACGGTTCATTTCGGTGACGACGGTGTACCCGAAAGGCGTAAGCCCTCCGTCGTCGTCCATGCACCCGCCGCCGACCCGGTTATTTCGGTTGTATGCCATCAGCATCCAGCGCACGCCCAAATCGTAGTACAGCGCAATCGTCGTCAACTGATCCTCGACCGCATTGGCGCCTTCGATGTCGAAGAAGATCCCGAGCCTTCCGCTTTGTTTAGCCTCGGCGATATCGTCCACTCGCTCGACCAGAAGGTACCGCTCCGGCCGAGCCTTGATCCACGCTCGGAAATGTGCCAGCATGCGCACGTGCGCCTCGATGCCGTGCTCGCCATAGCCCACGTTGACGCCGGCAACGGTGACGCCGGCCTCGCGCAGACGGTCGAGTTGTGGCAGGAAACGCTGGTCGTGCGGATCGAGCGGCATGCACGTGTGGTTGTCCCAAACGATCGCGGTGCGGAGGGTTTCTGCAATGGGTGAAGCTGTCGAAGGGGCCATCGTGAAATCTTGGCCGTCACCGTCGCGGCGCCTGTGAGCGACCGCTACCAGGTCGCGGTCGTGGGTTTGGGCGCCATGGGCAGCGCGGTGCTCGCGCGCTGCGCCATGATCGGCGCCCGTGCCGTTGGCATCGAACAGTTCGAACTCGGCCACGAACTCGGTGCGTCAACCGGCAAAACGCGAATCATCCGCAAAGCGTATTTCGAAGATTCCGCGTACGTGCCGCTGTTATTGCGCGCGTACGAACTCTGGCGCGATGTCGAGCTGCGAACCGGCACGACACTGCTGCGCTCGATCGGACTGCTGCTTGCTGGCAGCCTTGACAGCGAGGTCGTTTCCGGATCGCAAGCCGCCGCTAAGAACCATGGCTTGCAGCTCGAGATCCTCGATACGCGCGAACTTCGCGGACGTTATCCGCACCTGCACGTGCGCGATGGGGAGGTCGGAGCATATGAAGCTGACGGCGGAGTGGTTTTTCCGGAAGCCGCCGTTCGAGCGCACCTCGCGCTAGCCGCGCAGCACGGTGCTACGACGTACGAGCGCACGGCGATGACATCGTGGGAGCCCGGCGACGTCGTTCGGCTAAACTTGTCGAACGGTAGCAGCATCGAGGCGGAATCGCTCGTTCTAACGCTCGGACCATGGTTTTCGCGCGAGATGCAGGCGCTTGGAATTCCGCTTGTGATTCAACGCAACGTCCAACTCTGGTTTGCACCCGAATCCGACAACTGGAACGCGAACCGCTTCCCGGCGTTCCTCATCGAGCGTTCCGGACAGCCGCCGCTTTACGGATTTCCCGACCTCGGCGAGGGCGTAAAGGCGGCGTTTCACGCATTTGGCGAAACGACCACGCCCGACGCGCTGCGGCGTGAAGCCGACGCCGCCGACGTGACGCCGGTACGGCGCGCATTGAACGACTGGATGCCGGGAGCGGCTGGAAATCTGCTCGCGGCAAAGGTCTGCATGTATTCGCTAACGCGGGATCGGAATTTCGTGATTGGCCTTCATCCGCGCCATCGCAACGTCATCGTATGCGGCGGTTTCTCCGGACACGGTTTCAAGTTCGCCAGCGTCGTCGGCGAAATCGGCGCGCAGCTCGCACTCGACGGCACGACGACGCACGAGATCGGATTTCTTTCGCCGACTCGATTCCAATTCGACGCACCGTTTTAACCGCCGCCGTTGCGGAAGGCATAGATGCGCGCCAACAACGGCGTGAGGTACGTTCCCGGCGGCAGCACGTAACCCGGCGGAGGCACCGGCACCGGCACGTCGTGCACGAACGGCGGATGCGCGATCCGGTCGTCATTGATCGGATAACAGACCGGCCACGGAATCGTGCCTTCTTCGTTGCCGCCGCGCGTGTATTGCGCGACGTAGCGTGTGTAATAACAGCTATTCACGCCTTGGAACCAGTGACGTAACGGAATCAACTGGACCGCAACGGCGTCGATGTCGCGGTGCCCCAGAACGTCGAAGAAGGTGCGACGATACGCCGCCGGCACCGCAGGCGCGTTACTTGCCAGGCTCAACGGATTGTTACGCGCGCGAAGCTGAGCGACTTCTTGCGAAAAGGCGCGCTCTTGCTGGGCGATTTGTTGTTCCAAGCTCGGTGCTTGCGTCGGCGGAGCGCTTTGCGGCGGCGGTTGTGCGGGCGCTTGAGGGCGCTCGCGTGCCAGCTCGTGCCGCGGCACGGCTTGGGGCGCGATCGCCGCGGTGGCTTGCGCTTGCCGCGCCATATGCCTTGACTCTGGATGCGGCGGTTGCTGCGCGCGCGGTTGAGGAACCGGCCGGCGCTCGATGCGCACCGCGGTGGACGCTATAACGGTCTCACGCGGTTGGGTTGGGGAAATCCAAGGTATGCGCAGCAAACTCAACCAGGTCGAGAATGGAATTAGCAGCGCGTGAATGAGAATCGACGCAAGATACGCCCACAGCAGCAGGCGCCCGCGCGGCTTCTCATCCCGCTCCGAGATCATGGGTTCCGACTACGCTGCGCCGGGGTTTTTCCCGCCCTTCGCGCGAACCGACATAACAGCATTCAGTCGACGAGGAGAACACGCGTTGCAACCGTTCGAACCGGCCTCCGGTGAGGCCAAGAGCAATCCGCAAGACGGTCACGAGCGAGGCCCATCGCGAGCCCTCGTTTGGGTCGGCGTTGGGCTGAGCATCGCCGGGCTCGGTGCCGCGGTTGCGTACGCGGTGGCCAAGGCAATGATCGGCTCGCGCCGCTTACCCGACGATCCCACGAGCCAGCGCATCCGTGACCTCATCGACGAAGCTAACGCGCTGCTCAAGACGCTCGACGATCAAAAACACAGCGCTTAGAACCGGCAGCGAACTAGAGGTCGAGTTCGGTGACCTCATGGCCAACGGCCAAGCCGTCGGACGTGCGAGCGGCATGGTCGTATTTGCGTTCGGACCGCTCCCGGGCGAACGCGCCCGCGTGCGCGTTACAACGGTCAAGCCGACCTACGCCGTCGCCAACGTCCTGGAACGCTTGAATGATTCGCCGGCGAGGACGCAGCCATTCTGTCCCGTCTTCGGGGAGTGCGGTGGCTGCCAGGTGCAGCATTTGCGTTATTCCGCGCAACTGGATTGGAAGCGCGACGTCGTTCGCAATGCTTTGCAGCGGATCGGGGGACTGCACGCTGCCGACGTTCGTGCGGCGGTCGGCATGCCGGTGCCGCGGAATTATCGGAATAAGATGTCGCTGGTCGTGCGACATCGGCGCAGCGCCGGTGCGCCGGTGCTCGGATTTTATCGCCAGCGCTCGCATGATGTCGTGCCGATCGATGGCTGTCCGATCGTGATGCCGCAACTGAGCGCGTACGTTACAACGTTGCGCGACGCGGCGAGCGCTTCGGCGCTATCGAACGCGCGACACGTCGTTTGCCGCGCCGCGCGCACCAGCGGCGAGGCGGTCGTGACGATTACGAGCACGCATGCGTCGCCAGCCTTAAAAGCCGCCTCGCAGGCGTTGCTCGCTCGTTTGAATGGTGCCGTTGGAGTCGCGAACTCGTTCGATCTGGGCGGTGAAAATGCAATTCTAGGAAGAAAATCGCGCGTGCTCGCCGGCCGGCCGTATATCGAAGAGACCATCGACGGCATTCGTTATCGCGTGTCGGCTGGTTCGTTCTTTCAGGTCAACGTCGAAATGCTGGCGCGTATCTTCGCTGCATTACGGCCGAAACTGCGTGCATCCATGCGCGTTGTGGATCTCTACTGCGGCGCCGGCACGTTTGCACTCTTCTTCGCGCGGAACGGCTGCCACGTCTACGGCATCGAAGAAAACGCGCACGCCGTCGCCGAAGCGCGCGAGAACGCACAACTCAACGATTTGCAGGCGCGCGTGCAGTTTCACGCGGGTCGTGCTGCCGACGCACTCGAACGAGCCGACGCACGCGCCGCGCTCGCTGCGGCCGATGCGCTTTTTCTGGATCCGCCGCGCAAGGGATCGGACGAGCAGACGCTGAGCGCTGTGGCCGAAGCCCGTGTGCCGGTGCTCTGGTACCTCTCCTGCGATCCGGCTACCCTGGCCCGGGATTTGAAGTTCTTGACCGCAAAAGGGTATTCGCTCGGCAGCGTGCAGCCGTTCGACATGTTCCCGCAAACCGGACACGTCGAGGCGCTGGCTATGCTTGCCTTCACATCGTCACCTTGAGGTCTCCAGGTCGTTGTCATCCGATACCATTGACGTCCGCTACGTCGCAAAGCTCGCGCGAATCGCGCTCACCGATGAAGAAGTCGACCGCTTCGGCGCGCAACTCGGCGATCTGCTCGCGCACGTAAACGCGCTCGCCGAACTCGATACCAACGCCGTTCCGGCTACGGCGCAAGTGGTCGAGTCGCGCAACGTGCAGCGCGACGACGTTCCAGCACCGTGCCTCGACCGCGAAATCGTCCTCGCGCAAGCGCCCCAGCGCCAAGGGCCGTTCTTCCGCGTGCCTCGGATCATCGCGGAGTAGCGCGATGGCGTCCAACGGCGAAATCATCGAGCGCAGCGCGGCCGCGATCGCGCGCGACGTCAATGCGAAAAGCGTTTCCGCGCGCGAGGTTGCCGATGCGACCCTCGCGCGTGCCGACGCGCTCGAACCGCAGATCGGCGCATATCTGACGACGTTGCACGATTTTGCACGTCGGCAGGCCGAACGCGTCGACCAACGCGTGCGCGCAGGCGAACGTTTACCGTTAGCCGGCGTTCCGCTCGCGGTAAAAGACAACATGTGCCTCGACGGGACGCGCACGACGTGCGGGAGTAAGATTCTCGAAGGCTGGGTCGCGCCGTACACGGCCACCGCGGTGGCGCGCATGCTCGATGCGGGCTGCGTACCAATCGGCAAAGCGAATCTGGACGAGTTCGCGATGGGCAGTTCCTGCGAAAACTCGGCGCTCGGGCTCACGCGCAATCCATACGATCGCGAGCGCGTGCCGGGCGGCTCGAGCGGCGGATCGGCAGCGGCCGTGGCGGCGCACGAAGCTGCGCTCGGTCTCGGCAGCGACACCGGCGGATCGATTCGCGAGCCCGGCGCGTTCTGCAATCTCATCGGCTTCAAACCCACCTACGGACGCGTTTCGCGTTACGGACTTATTGCATTCGCATCGAGCCTCGATCAGATCGGTCCGCTCGCACGAACCGTCGAAGATGCGGCGCTTGCATACGAAGCGATGAGCGGCCGCGACGCGATGGATGCGACCTCGATGGACCGACCGGTAGAAACGGTAGCGCTGCGGGACGATTTGCGCGGTCTGCGGGTTGGTCTCGTGCGCGAGTTCGACACCGATAAACTCGGTTCCGAACTGCACGCCATCTATCAACGCGCCTATGCGGAACTCGCGAAATTGGGTGCCGAGATCGTGGACGTATCTCTCCCGACGGCAGATTACGGTTTGGCGACCTACTATCTCATCGCGCCGGCCGAATGTTCGTCGAACTTGTCGCGCTTCGACGGCGTACGCTACGGGTTGCGCGTGGATGCCGCCGACGTGCAGGCGATGTACGAGCAAACCCGTGCCGCCGGCTTCGGGCCCGAGGTAAAACGGCGCATCCTCATCGGCACCTACGCGCTTTCGAGCGGTTACTACGACGCATACTACGTTCGGGCGCAGAAAGCGCGTACGCTCGTCGCGCGCGATTTCGAAACGGCCTTCGGCCGCTGCGACTTAGTTGCATCGCCGGCCGCCAGTTGCCCGGCGTTCACGTTCAACGCTAAGAGCGACCCGTACAGCATGTACATGATGGACTATTACACGATCCCGATGTCACTGGCAGGATTGCCGGCGCTTTCGGTCCCGTGCGGATGGGTCACACCGGCGGGCGGTAACCATCCTATGCCGCTCGGCTTGCAGCTGTGCGCGCCGCTGTTTGCGGAGTCCCTCTTGCTCGGTGCGGCCCATGCGTACGAGCGCGCCACGATGTACGCCGTGCAGCACCCGCCGCAGGTGACGCTGGAGGCGCGCGCGTGAACCGGCAGTATGAAGCCGTGATCGGCATCGAGTGTCACGTCGAATTGAAGACCGCGACGAAGATGTTCTGCGGCTGCCGTAACGAGTTCGGCGGCGAGCCGAATACCAAGGTCTGTCCGGTCTGCTTGGGCATGCCGGGCGCGTTGCCGGTCCCAAATTCCAGGGCAATCGAGCACATGTTGCGCGCGGGTCTGGCGTTCGGCGCGCAAATCCCCGCGTTTTCGAAGTTCGATCGCAAGAATTACTTCTATCCGGACATGCCCAAGGACTATCAAATTTCGCAGTACGACATGCCGCTGACGCTGGGCGGTGAAGTGACGTATTGGCTCGAGGATGGTTCGATGAGAACCTGCCGTCTCACCAGGATTCATCTCGAAGAGGATACGGGCAAGTCATCACACGCGGGGTCCGGCGACGGCCGCATCGCAGGCAGCGACTATTCGCTCGTCGATTTCAATCGCGCGGGCGTTCCACTCATGGAATGCGTTTCTGAGCCCGATCTTCGCAGCGCGCAAGAGGCCGTTGCGTATCTCGAATCACTGCGTCTGACTTTGCTCCAGCTCGGCGTGAGCGACGTCAAGATGGAAGAAGGCTCGTTACGCTGCGATGCCAACGTCTCGATTCGCCCGATGGGCACGACGCAACTCGGCACGAAAACCGAAATCAAGAACATGAATTCGTTTCGTTCCGTAGCGCGCGCCATCGAAAGCGAAATCGAGCGGCAGATTGGCGTTGTCGAATCCGGCGCGCGCGTCGTGCAGGAGACACGCGGCTGGGACGAAGGCCGTGGTGTAACGCATTCGATGCGCAGCAAGGAGCAGGCGCACGACTATCGCTACTTTCCGGATCCCGATTTAGTTCCGCTGGAGCCGGCGACCGGGGCGCAAGTCGAGTCTTTGCAGCAAGCGATTCCTGAGTTGCCGTGGCAACGCTACGAGCGGTTTACTGCCCAATACGGCCTCAATCCCAATTCGGCCTCGCAGCTGGTGGCGAGCCCCGATCTCGCCGAATACTTCGACCGCGTTGCCTCACAGACGCGAAACCCACATGCGTCCGCGAACCTCGTCCTCGGCGACCTCTCGCGGTTAGCCAACGAAACCGGCGTGCCGGTGGCGCAATCGCAGGCTGTCGCGGCGCAGGTAGCGGAGCTCGTAGAGCTGCTCGAGTCCAAAACGATCAACTCCAAGATCGGCAAGGATTTGGTCGAACGCATGTGGCGCGGCGAGGGCGCGCCGCGAGCCATCGTCGAGCGCGAGGGACTAGCGCAGACCAGCGACGCCGGCGCTATCGAGGTTTTCGTTAACGCCGCCATTGCCGCCCATCCGAAAGTTGTTGCCGACTATCGTGCCGGAAAAACGAACGTCGCCGGATTTCTCGTCGGTCAAATCATGAAAGCGTCGAGCGGTAAAGCTGATCCCGCTCTCGTCAGAGAACTCCTGCTCAAAAAACTCGACCACAATGTGTCATCCTAAGCGGAGGGGCGCGCAGCGCGCCGCAGTCGAAGCGCTGAGCGGAGGCACGCGCGGTGTGCCGCAGTCGAAGGGCTCGGCCGTAACGACGCTGTGATGTTCGCGGACGAGCGGACTCTCGAAGCACTCGACTTTGCCGGTGTGCGCGAACGCGCGATCGGCGCGACGCACACGCAGCGCGGCCGGCGGCTCGCAGCCGAACTCGCGCCACTCGAGAATTTCGAACGTGTTGCCGTCGAGCAGGCGCGCACCAACGCAACGCGCGACCTCGTCGCGGGAGCCGACTTTCACGTGCTTCCCGCCCTCGACACCGCCGACCTCACGCAGGCGGCCGAACTCGGACGAACGCTGAGCGGCAGCGATTTACGCAGCGTCGCGGATGCGCTCGCAGCCGCCCATCACGCGTATAGCGCCGCTCACAACGACGCCGTGCTCTCGCCGGTCGTTACCGGTTATGCGCCGTTGCAGGCGTTGCAACGCGCGATCGCCGACGGCATCGACGAACGCGGCGCCGTGCTCGATCGCGCTTCGCCGGCACTCGGCCGCATTCGTCGAAGTTTGTCGCAGGCGCAATCCGATGCGCGTGATCGCGTCGGTTCGATTCTGCGCTCGGCGAAATACGCGAAAGCCATCCAAGACAACGTCGTCACGATTCGCGAGGGACGCTTCGTCGTGCCGATTAAAGCCGAGTTTTCGGGCGAGTTTCCGGGGATCGTGCACGATACGAGCGCGAGCGGCCAGACCGTGTTCGTCGAACCGTTGGCGGCGCTGGAGACGAACAATCGACTGCGGACGCTGCGTCTCGAAGAGGAACGCGAAGTTGCGCGCATTCTGAGCGAGTTTTCGCAGCGGGTGGGCGCGGATGCCGCCACGATCGAGCGTAACGTGGACGTGCTTGCGGACTTGGACTTGCTCGCCGCCAAAGCGTTCGTTGCCGAAGCAATGCGCGCGATTGCGCCCGAATTGTGTGACGATGCCGCCATCGTGATTCACGACGGGCGCCATCCGTTGCTGGGCGGCCGTGCCGTCCCCCAATCGGTGGCGCTCGATGGCGAAACGCGGTTGCTCGTCATCTCCGGCCCCAACATGGGCGGCAAGACGGTCGCGCTGAAGATGGTTGGCCTCTTCGCGCTGATGGCTTACTGCGGAATGCAGCTACCCGCCGGAAGCGGCACCGTGGTGGGGCGTTTCGAATGCCTGATCGCCGACGTCGGCGACGAACAGTCGATCGTCGCTAACGCTTCAACGTTTTCCGCACATCTCGAGCGCATGCGCGAAATGCTGCAATCGGCCGGTGAGCGCACCTTGATTCTCGTGGACGAAATCGGCGGCGGCACCGAACCGAGCGCCGGGGCCGCACTCGCCATTGCGATGCTCGAACGTCTGCTCGATTCGGGAGCGCGTGGATTGGTAACGACGCACGCGACCGAACTCAAACTCTTCGCGCACGCGACGCCGGCCGTTGCAAATGCGAGCGTTCGTTTCGATCCACGCACGTTTGTGCCGACGTTTCACCTCGACGTCGGCGCGCCGGGTCAATCGCTGGCGTTTCCGCTCGCGCGTACGATCGGGATCTCGGGCGATATCGTCGAGCGCGCGCAGCAGTTGCTCGATTCGCGCGAGCGCGACTACGAAACGGCATTAGCCGAGCTATCGTTGCGGAACTCCGAACTGCAAGCCAAACGCGACGCATTGGCGGCACAACGCCGCCGGGTACAAGACGAAGCCACGAGCCTGCAATCCGAGCGCGCCGCGCTGGATACCACCCGCCGCGCCTTTGGAGCGCAGGCGGAAGAACGAATGCAGCAGGCGCTGCGTGACTTCGCTCGCGAGTTGCAAGAGCGCGCGCGCGAACGCGGTAGCGCGCGGCCGAAGGTGACGCCCGCACAGAGCGCGTTGTTGATAAAGACGATCGAGGCGATGCGGCGCGACCTTGGGATCGCGCAGGAGTCGCGCGAGTCACAGGACGGCGGAGCGTACGCTCCCGGGGAACGCGTGCGCGATCTCTCGTTGCAGCAAGACGGCATCGTGGTCGACGACTACGGTGAAACGTTGCTGCTCGCGTTCGGTGCGATGAAAACCGTCGCGAAGAAGAGCGACGTTCGGCGCATTGGGGCGGCGCCGGCGCGGCGTGCGCCGAGTCGCGGCGACGATGCACGCGTCGCGGTTGCGGCGCGCAGCCGCAACGAACTCGACGTTCGCGGAAAGCGCTTTGCCGAAGCGGAGCCACTCGTCGAACGTTGGATCGACGAAGCGGTGTTGGCCGGCAACTCACCGCTGCGTCTGATTCACGGAAAAGGGACCGGCATGCTCGGGCGCGGTTTGCAGGAATACCTGCGCTCGCATCCAGCGGTGGCTGGCGTGCGCTATGGCAACGAAGAGGAAGGCTCAGCCGGCGTTACCATCATCGACCTCAAGTGACAAGGGCAGAACCGAACGGGAGGCGTAGCGCCGCAGGATGAGCGCCGGTGCCCATTTTTCAGACGTCGACTATTTGCTCGACGGGTTCGAACACGTCGAGACGCGCGATGATTTCCGCGCGCGCCTTCGCATCGGTCAGCCGCTAAACGTAAAACTCGGCATCGACCCCACGAGTCCGGATCTCCACCTCGGCTTCATGGTGGTGCTCGACAAACTCCAGCGTTTTGCGGAAGCGGGACACCGCGTTACCTGGATCATCGGCGACTTCACGGCGCGAATCGGAGATCCCAGCGGAAAGAACGTCACGCGCCCGCAACTATCCCCCGAAGAGATCGAAGCCAACATGGAAACCTATCGGCGTCAGGCGTCGAAAGTGCTCGACCTCGAGCGCATCGAGGTGCGGTACAACTCCGAGTGGCTGGATAAGCTCGACCTCACGGACCTCGTAAAGCTGCTAGCCAAAACGACGGTCGCGCAGATGCTCGAGCGCAACGATTTTCATCTGCGGTATACTGCCGGAACGGCGATCTCGCTGCACGAGTTTCTCTATCCCGTTGCGCAGGCGTACGATTCGGTCGCCATCAAGGCCGACGTCGAACTCGGCGGGAGCGATCAACTCTTCAATCTGCTCCTCGGTCGCCACTATCAGCGTGAATACGGGCAACTGCCGCAAATATGCGCGACCGTTCCGCTGCTGGTCGGTCTCGACGGGCAGAAGAAGATGAGCAAGAGCCTGGGCAACTACGTCGGGATTACAGAATCGCCGGGCGAACAGTTTGGTAAGTTGATGAGCATCGGTGACGAAATGATCGTCACCTACGCGCGGTTGGCGGCGTTTCGCGCTCAATCCGAATGCGATCGCCTTGCAGCGCATCTTTCTGCGGGGCGCGCCGACCCGATGGACGAAAAGAAGAAGGTTGCCCAGGAAATCGTTGCGCGATACCACGGCGGCGATGCCGCGCGCGCCGCGCGCGAACGTTTCGAAGCGACCGTGCAGCGAAAGGAAATCCCGCACGAGGGAATTCCGGAACTTGACGCCGGCGACTGCGGCCGCGTCTCGGCAGTTCTGGTAAAGGCGGGGTTCGCTGCCAGTCGTCGCGAGGCCGAGCGTCTCATCGGCGGAGGCGCCGTCAAAATCGACGGTGCGACATTACTCGACCCGAAATCTACCTGGGATGCGACCGAGCCGGTCGTGCTTTCGGTCGGCTCGCGCAGGTTCGCGCGCATCGTTCCGCGCAAAGCCTAAACATGCCATCCGGAGTGACGTTTTCGACGGCGCCGGCCATCGAAGGTAAAAAATTCGTCTGCAAGCGTTGCAAACGCCAGTACGCGTACCCGATGCCGGGCGATCGTCCGATCCGCTGCGAGTGCGGGTGGTGGTACTACAATGACGGCAGCGGCATCCGCGAATCGTACTATCAGCGCATCGAGCCCTACCGCACCCCGCGCGACTACCACCGCCTCTTCCGCTAGTTATCACGCTGCACGCAACGCTCTCCAACCCATGTCATCCTGAGCGAAGCACGCGAAGCGTGCGCAGTCGAAGGATGAGCGGAGCACGCGAAGCGTGCGCAGTCGAAGGACGCTACAACGTTTCCGCCATTGCGCGCAA